>Ga0307509_10003737_pt1 | contig 22684 bp, 29 predicted proteins | sample 10_EM_MG_FD_202245 | JGI IMG/M metagenome (GOLD analysis project Ga0307509, IMG submission 202245) | Populus trichocarpa ectomycorrhiza microbial communities from riparian zone in the Pacific Northwest, United States - 10_EM | ecosystem: Host-associated > Plants > Roots > Unclassified | place... | reverse complement strand
GGCTGATAGGCAGCGCGGGCATGTATGGAGGAACACAGAAGTGTGGACGGGTGAACGTTCTACTAGGGCAAGCACGGATGATTAGGGCATATGCGGAGACATATGGGTATCACATGTAGAGAGCAGACATGTAGAGAGCAGAGTTTTCCCTACTAGCGGGAACCGTAGCTAGCAACCTCCATAGACAACGCAACTCAATACAACTCCAACATCTCCTCCGTTCAACACATTCCTAACGAATCATGCAACTACCTCCAACACTACAAACCCGGTGCCAAAGAACGGACATCGGGCCCATGATGCACTGCGGAGGGGTCCACATCGCAGACCCATACAGAAGAATCGGAGCGAGGAGCGAACGCGCCAAGTAGAGACAAAGGTAGGGTGGGAGGCCCATCCCAGGCGGGGAGAGGTGGCGGATCGTGGCTAGGGTGGCATCCGCAAGTGTATACCTCCTGGAGAAGTGGGACCTTGATTCAAAGGTGGGGGTAAAGATGAAGCCCAGCCACGTCAGGTGGGAGTGTGGGTAGAAGAGCTGGTCCTCCAGCTGCACCGGGAGGGAGCACGGTGGCTCGTTGCTCCTGGCGGTTCTCCAGTGGACCAGCTCCGTCTTCGGGACGGTGAAGGAGATGTTGATTGGCGAGGCCTTCCTTTTAAGCGCCGAGAAGGACTTCTGAAGGAGGCGAACGTTGGTTCTGTAGAAGGGCGAGGCCACTGTGACAGCAAAGTCGTCGACGTAGGAGATGATCAGTGATCTGGGAATTTCCAGGTGGAGGGAGGAGACGTATATGACGAAAAGGAGGGGGGAGACGGGGGACCCTTGAGGGACCCCAACCGAGACGGGGGCGAAAAGACGGGGGGACCCTTGGAACGTCAGGCGGCAGGTGCGGTCTCTGAGGAAAGAGCCCACCCATTGGACCAAGTACGGGCTGACCCCCTTTCTGCGGAGGAGAGAGAGGAGCGAGGGGGACTCCACGTTATCGAAACCACCTTTCACATCGAGGAAGAGAGTGGAGACTTTGTATCGGAGGCGGTGGAAGGACTCAACGTTGTGCTGTAAGACCAGGGCGGCGTCGGCGGTGGACCTTCCGGGGAGGGAGCCGCACTGAAGGGGATAGATGAGGGAGCATATTGTTGCTTGGGCTGAGAGGCGGGACGCCACCACTCTCTCAAGGATTTTAGAGAGTGTACGAAGGAGGAGGATAACCCTAAAGGAGGAGGGTAAGTCGTATGAGGGTTTGCCCGGCTTGTCGAGGACAATACCAAGCGCTTTCTTGAGGGAGGGAGGGTGAAAGCCGTGGGCCAGCAGGGGGTCCAGGAGGGAGGGAAGAAGGGAGGGCTTGATCCGGTGTACAGACTTCCACACAGAGTATGGGATATGGTCGGGACCAGGGGCGGAGGTGTTCGAGGATTTGGAAAGAGCCCTGGAGATCTCGTCAGAGGTTAGGGGAGTGTAATGCTCATAGCGTTCGAGCCGAAGGAGCGGGGGAGGAGGGGGTTTGGAGGGAAAGAAGTGGTCGAGAAGCGTTTCTGCTACCACGGCCGGATCGGAGGCCCCTGGAAGGTCTGGGAACCTCTGTGGTGGGCGACCAAACGCGAACCTTTTGGCTGTCCAGAGGGAGCGTGGGGTGGCCGAGGACAAGAAGTCCGACCAGTGTGCTTTCTTGGCTGAGGCGATGGCCTTAAAGTATGTTCTCCTCGAGCTCTTTACATTGCTCCAGTTGAGGGGGGAGGGGTTGAGGCGGGATACCCTTGCGAACTTGTGGTATTCCCTTCTCAGAGACGATAGGCGAGGGGACCACCATGGCTTCGAGCGGGGGCAGGGGCGTCTGCTCGGAAAAGAGTGAAGCGAGTGCGCTTAACTATATACTATACCGGGGGTACCCTATAGAGAGGTGAACTCTAAGGTTGCCACCGCACCAAAAACTCAAAGTTGAAGATAAAGATGAGGTAAAATAATTCAGAAGAATCAAGTGTAAAAGATAATATAGTTAAGCTCGAAGCTTCACTCAATTTAGTTCTCTCGAGGAACGGTTTGTTGTCCAAGTAGAATGCAAAACGCTTAAACTTAAGTAGATATCAGATTTAAGCCTTTGACATTCACCACTACTTCCGACCTTGTGCGAGCACCCTGTCCTGGTGTAACCAGACTACGATTGGTAGCTACTATTACTATCACCGTAGCCCAAATGGTATACCAAGAGGTAACAATTGCAGAAACTCATATCCTATTGGCGGAGTTAAGTGTGCCCAAGTTGGTCCGACACTGCCGGCAGGATAGATCCTGCTGGAGGGTAGACCTCCGACAGACCCTGAGCATGACAGGGTGCTCGCACAAGGTCGGAAGTAGTGGTGAATGTCAAAGGCTTAAATCTGATATCTACTTAAGTTTAAGCTTTTGGCATTCTACCTCGACAAACCAACTTTTCCTCGAGAGAACTAAATTGAGTGAAGGTTCAGGCTTAACTATATTAAGTTTTACCGTTCATTCTGCTGAATTATTTTACCTGATCTTTATCATCTACTTTGAGTGTTTGGTGCGGTCGTAACCTTAGAGTTCACCTCTCTACAGGGTACCCCCTCTACACCTGCACAGGGTCTGTCCGAGGTCTACCCTCTATCAGGATTTATCCTGCCAGAAGTGTCGGAACAACTCGGGTACACTTAACTCCGTCAATAGGATATGTGTTTCTACCATGAATCTCCCATACAACCGCTGGTGGAAAAACTCTTCCTATCGAAGTCATACTAGTAGCTAGCTGTTATGACAACAACCGGAGTTAAGACCTAGGTGGCAGACTCAGTGGCGGAGTGGCAGTTTCGTCTATACAAGCTATGCAGTCTATTATTTAATCTACACGACTATCCAAGTGATAAATTGACATACAAGCTCCCTCGGTGAGATGTAGCTGATTGTTGGCTAAGTGGGCACTACCCATAGCCATCGTCTCGGGACATACTCTACCCTGAGAAGACTCAAACCTCTAGAGTCTAATAACAACCTATAGTAATGCTACAAATCAAGGGGAGAAAGTCCGGGCTGGTTACTGAGGTATTTGTCTCGAAAGCACCCTGGCCTTCTGAGACTACCTGAGTGCCACTAGGAAGACTACCCTACAACCCGTAGGCTAGAATAGACTCCTAGATGCCCGACAGACCATATATAGGTGACCACCATTTTGGCGGTTACCCATACACCCCGTATATATCCTGCGAACGACATTCTGTCGGACGGACAGCGACACCTTATACGGTGATACGGCAGCCGCTCAAATGACCTTTTTTGGCCAGCAAATGACCAACTACACAGCCGTCTGCCTATGACGCGCCGTCCCACCGCTGGGGCCAGAGGGGGGTGTTAGCGAAACCCGCCCATGTTGAATAGTATGTTCGGGACAGCAGTACACCGGCATGGGGCCTCCCCTCGCACATCCGTGTGCGCACAAGAACATCTAAGCGCCTATAGAATGTGAGGCAATCGACCTCTAAGTTCTAGGATGACTTTGCAGGTGAAGGTAGGGTAACTTGGACACCTCAGTAGGGTAATTGGGGTCCATTGGCATAATGACCAAATTCCCAAGGTAGGGTAACTTTGCCCTCTTATGCCTTTAACCTTTCAGGAAGTCTTCAAGTCGACCACAGTAGTCGTCTCGGAGGTCTGTCTAACATTCCCATAATTCTCATGACCTTGTGCGAATGTTCTCCCCAAAGGTTACCCTGCCTTGTAGCGTGCCTCAAGGCTACTCAACAATTCCCTAGGCCTTATCCTATGTTTACCAGCTATTTGTATAAAGTATACAAGACGATACCACCTCTGGTTACCTCTTCGTATACCATTTGGGCTAAGGTGATAGTGATTGTAGCTACCTATCGTAGGGTCGTTACATTACCGCCCTACCCAGCATTCCTAGTACATAACAAAGGATACCGCGAGGTTACACAGTAGCAAGAGACCGAGATGAGGAATCTAGGGGGCTGTATTTTTGGCGTTCTCACCATGGCGCTGGATCAGCCCGGGAGTGCCTAAGTTATACCGTTCGAGCCTGGGTTCGAATGCGTCAAGGCACTTGCTAACTTCGATATGATGGCCCAGTACCGAAGTCACATGTCAGAAACAATCGCTTATATGGGAGATTATCAAGACAGGTTCCACCCGATGAAGGATATCCTTTTTGAGTATCGAATAACAAAACGCAAATGGACGAAGATTAATGAGCAACGAATCGAGCTGCGAAATCACAGGGCTTACACCCGTGAGCGCATAGTACCCTCGAAACGATGCCGGAACCTGGACGCAGACCAGGAAGCAGAGAATGAGCGATGTATGGACATGATCTATGGTGAATCGCATTTCAACTTTATCAAGATTCATGTGCTAAGTAACTTTTCTGATCAAATACGCCAATTTGGCAATATTCGGATGTATTTGACCGAGACCGCCGAACTTGCGCATAAGACACAAATCAAGGATGCATGGTGGCAATCAAATAAGAATGGTGACTCACATTAAATTGTGCACCGCTATAGTCGTCAGCATGCAATCCGAATGAGACTATTGAACTTAGCATCTATCCGGCATCCAGGTGATGATCTCACTCCTGAGGTATTGCAACACCTGCACATGACAGGTTGCCACTCTCCAGAGACCATCACGTGTAAGAGAATCCTTAAAGCACGCCAGGACGATATTTCCAACCTGGATGATTTTTCCAGGGTCTCGGGCGTTTCAATTCTGATTGTCTATCAGGAATTGATACGATTTAGTCGGCATAATCTACCGCCTGAGCGCCAACTTCCTGAAGACCAAGCGATACTTGGATGACTTCCAATTCAGCTACTGACACCAGTCGAAATCCCTATTCCTGCGTTCCAAGAATCTGAAGTATACGACATCCAGCGTGTACGATACACTGGGGCACTACACTTTAGGAATCAGGGGAGTCGCAATGATTGTGTTTGGGTGAGGGCTGGTACGCAAGAAATGTACTGTCTGCTCAGAGGCCATCTTCAAGCCAAGCTCGTTGCTCTCTTCAAAATCAGGGACTACAGCTCCGTGAATGCAGTGCTGTGGCTCGCCTGTGTTTAGTTCGCACGTGCTGTCAACTCTGCGCGTCTATCCAATGTACATGACCTAGTTACAGTTCAGATTGGGGAGGATGCCAGTGTGTTTACTGTAGTGGACAAAGAGACGATTCTGGGCCTGGCCCACCTGATACTAGAGGCTAAACGGTGTTGGATTATCAATAGCCGGATTCATCTGAGAACATTTAACGAGGTTAATTAACCGTTCCGGAAGTCATAGTACGAATTTGAGATTACCATCGGCGTCAGCGATGCGGGAGGATCTTAGTATAGAATCTACCGCTGTATATACCAAGTATTCTATAGACTCATAAGATCAAATAAATCACAGTACTGGCTGTTTAGTAGATTACCTGCCAACAGAAGGGATGAAACCAAAGAAGAAAAAGAGCTACTGCTCCCGACACCAATTGACGCGGGGACTGGCAGCGAATTAATTATCCTTGTAGACATAAGGAAGACACAAAAAGAGGCTAGATGTATCAGGAGAAATAAGTAACATGAAGTGGAGCCTGGGCGTATTCAGGACGCTCATATCAGGCTATGTCGTATCAGGAGAGAATGAAGAGGGTACCGCGAGCCAGGCCGAATAGGATATGGCCGGGCGTTGCAATGTAACTCAGGACGCAGGGGATGTGAGGGGAAATTGCCATAGAACTCAGGAGGCACAGGACGCAGGGGACGCAAACTCGACGTCGCGTCTGTTAGGACGCTACGCCGACGTAACAGACACATGGTACTTCTTTTGCTGTAGTCGCCTTGCTATCATAACGTTCTTCGCGATTCCTTCCAACACGTCACACCACCACACACAATTCCTTCCTCTCGTCCGCTTCCTCCTCAGTAGTTGGTCGACAATATCCACCATCCTGTCCCAACCACCATCCGCGTTCGCCACCTCCACCATCCTCCTTGTCACCTCCCACTAGGCCACCTTTTTCCATTGTATTCTCGGTCGTACGCAATTGTCGGTGATATTGCAGTTGAACCTCATGGTCTGAGCCAAGTGTTTGAGAGAGGCAGCTTGATTCCAGGTCCGTCCGAATTTGCTCTCACCCTTCAGACAATATCAGATTGATTGTCGATATGTTACTGTACGTAGGCCTATCCAGGATGACAATGTTGTACCCCTTCCCCCTCATCCACCTCCTCACAACTCTCCCCAAATTGTTACTCTGAGGATACCCCGAAATTCATGTCGGGCATTGTAATCTCCCAATCCCCTATCCCACCCGTCAATCCCGACAAAACAGCTTCCACCTCTACCTTCTTAACATCCGGCCAAATTTATACATTACCAAATATCCCCGGACCCCCTCCCAATCTATTGTACAATATCCCAGCAGTATTCAAATCATGTATATATAAAGAAAACAATCCAACAATATCTTTCCTTATAAACACCTCTACCCCACAATTATCCACAAAGGGAAACAATTTATAATTACCATTCTCGTGATCCCATGATTTCCCCTGATCTTTCCTGTAACGGGAGCACCCTATAGAGAGGTGAACTCTAACATTGCGACCGCACCACCACTCAAAGTCGAAGATAAAGATGGGGTAAAATAATTCGAAAGAATCAACGGTAAAACATAATATAGTTAAGCTCGAAGCTTCACTCAATTGAGTTCTCTCGAGGAAAAGTTGGTTGTCGAAGTAGAATGCCAAACGCTTAAACTTAAGTAGATATCAGATTTAAGCCTTTGACATTCACCACTACTTCCGACCTTCTGCGAGCACCCTGTCCTGCTCAGGGTCTGTCCGAGGTCTACCCTCCATCAGGATTTATCCTGCCAGAAGTGTCGGACCAACTCGGGTACACGTAACTCCGTCAATAGGATATGAGTTTCTGCAATGCATCTCCAATACAACCGCAGGTGAAAGACTCTTCCTATCGAAGTCATACTAGTGGCTAACTGTTATGACAACACCCGGAATCAATACCTAGGTGGTGGACTCACTGACCCAGTGGTAGTTTCGTCTATACAAGCTATGCAGTCCATCATTAAATCTATGCGTCTGTCTAATGTGATAAATTGACATGCAAGCTTCCCGGTGAGATGTAGCCGATGGTTGGCTTAGTGGGCGCTACCCATAGCCAGCCTCTCGGGAGATACCCTACCGTGATAAGACTCATACTTCTAGAGTCTAATAACAACCCATAGTAATGCTACAAATCACGGGGAGAAGGCCTGGGCTGGTTACTGAGGTATTTGTCTAGAAAGCACCCAGGCCTTCTGGGACTACCTAAGTACCACTAGGAAGACTACCCTACATCCTGTAGGCTAGAATTGACTCCTCGATGCCCCAGAGACCATATATGGACGATACCCATTTTGGCGGTTGCCCATAATCCCCTTATATATCCGGCGAACGACATTCGGTCCGACGGATGGTGACGACTAATACCGTGTTACGGCAGCTGCTCCAATGACCTCTTTTAACTCGCAAATGAGCAACTACACAGCCGTCTACCGATTACGCGCCGTCCCAACGCTGGAGCCCGAGGGGGGTGTTAACTAAACCCGTCCAAGTTCAATAGTATGTTCGGGCCACCCTTACACAGGCGTGGGTCCTCCAGCCGCAGATGCCTGTGCGCCCATGAACATCTAAGAGCCCATAGAATATGAGGTAATCAACTACTAAGTTCTAGGATGACTTTGCTGGTGAAGGTAGGGTAACTTGGGTTGTTCAGTAGTGTCACTGGAACCCATGGGCATAATAACTAAATTCCCAAGGTAGGGTAACTTTGCCCTCTTATGCCTTTAACCACTCAGGAAGTCCTCCAGTCGACCACAGAAGCCGCCTTGGAGATCCGTGTAACATCCCCATAATTCTCTTGACCATATGTGAATGTTTTACCGAATGGTTACCCTGCCAAATAGAGTACCCCAAGGCTACTCAACTATTCCCTAGGCCTTATCCTAGGTTTACCAGCAATGTATATACTAAGTATACGAGACCATACCACGTGTGGCAGTGTTCGCAACGGGGCAGTCCGTCCGTCCTGAGCCAGGACAAGGAGGGATATCAGTTCGTCGTCCCGTCCGGTCATTTTCTAAAGTTGCCCAACATGTAAAAATCAAAGACGAGGACGGACGGCCTTCTGTCGTCCCATCCGGTCTTTTCTGGAACTTGCCCCACTCATCCGAGCGAAGGACCGTCCCCCACCGTCCCCCACCATCCCCGGCCGTCCCATGCCGTCCCCCGCCGTCCCCACCGTCTTCCGCTGTTTTCCATTGTTTTCCTTGTTTTCCGCTGTTTTCCGCCATCCCCTGCCGTCACCTGCCGTCCCCCAACCTCCACTGCCACCCCCGCCACCCCCGGCCGTCCTCTACTGTCCCCTACCGGAATATGTCTCAGATGGTGGGGCTTGCCCTCCTTCCTGATCACTGCCGTCCTGGAAATTCAAGGATGAGGACGGACTACGTTTTGCCATCCCTTCCCGTCCCGGGCTCTTGGCAGTCCCCCCGCCGGGCCCTAGGGGGGCCCCGGATGGCGGCGAACACTGACGTCTGGTTACCACTTGGTATACCATTTGGGCTAAGGTGATAGTGACTGTAGCTACTTATGATAGGGTTGTGACACGTGGGATGCTGAAACACCTCCACCCCTCTCTGTATCAACTGTGGTGGTCAGCACGCCTCTTTCGATGAAACCTGTCCCATCCGCCGCGAAATCCGCTCCGCTCTCCGTCCTCCTAGCGACCTAGACATTCCCGATGCCCCGGATGCGGGGGCCTCCCAAACCACCCCTCAGGGTTCAACTATTCGCCCTGTTGTACCGGCCACTCCAGCCAGGCACGGTCCTTGTTTCCCTCCCACTAGCGAATCTACCCAACCTGAAACTGTTAAAATGATTCGCAGCGCATGCACACACTGTAGCCTCGCCGCTCCTCTCCCCCGCAGGAACCTCTTTGGGGCTGGCAGCACACTCTTCAGAGCTAGCACCGGTGCTGCCTGGAGCCAGCCCGCGCTGACCGAGTCCACATGGATCTTTAGATGTCGACAAGCCCAGCCCCAACACAGAGTCCTTCACCATCCCAATCATTCCATTATCCTACTTGTTTAAATGTTTCCATAGTTCAGTATAATTGTCTCGGAAGCAGTAATCTTTTTCAAACTCTTTTTAGTTTTCTTACTTCCGTAGAAACTTCTCGTCATATAGTGGCTCTTCAGGATATTCCTCTCTGGAGGAACTGTCCTACTGTTTTTCGCAACTATAAATGTTTTTTTCCTCCAGCAACTGACAGCTATAAGCCTCGAGTTGCAACTTATGTTCACGAAAGGCTATTAAGTGTTGTTTCTATTATTCCATTGTTTTTGAAAGGGCTGACCTGATGGCAGTGAACTTTCACTCCCCTGAGGGACCATTTGATACTTCTCATGGTTTGTTTCGTTTGTACAATGCTTACTCTATCCCTAGTGGTCACTCTAGGTCAGTTGGTCCTGTTGATTTATTTCCCCAGCATGATTTTCCTACACTGGTTCTTTGGGACCTCAACATTCATCACTCCGCTTCCGACGCGACTCGTTTGCTTTCCAACTACGATCAGTTTATAAGTTCACCTTATTTCGACAGAGCATCGGCGCAGTTGTTTTCTCTCCTTAATACACCTGGAGTCTACACTAGGTTCCCGTTCACTTCCAATCATCGCCCTGCAGTTCTTGACTTGTCCATTGCCAATACTGCCTTGCTTCCGTATTTCTCCTCATGGAACCCCTCCCTCCCGCCAACTGGTTCGGATCACACCGCCCGCACAATCACTCTCTCCAGTCCGCTCCTGAAGCCCCCTCCCATGGGCCTTAATTGGAAGTACACGGATTTGGATCACATCGCCCCGCTGCTCGCCGATCTTACGCTTGCAGCTCCCGCCGTTCTCCCCACTCTGCAGTCACTCGACCTGTGGTTCGACAACTGTCTTGCCAAGATCACACATCTCATCACCTCCAACACCCCAACCAAACGCCCCTCCTCCTACTCTAAACTGTGGTGGACTCCAGAACTTACACAGCTACAACGTATCCATCACTATACCTCCCATCTCATGAGAAAGAATGAGACCTCACCCGCCCTGGCCTGTGTGGCTGGAAACACTTATTTCAAGGCTATCCAATCTGCCAAAAGAGTCCCTTGGTCGCAGTTTCTGGCCAACGTTGGCTCGTGATCGGTCTGGGATGCCAGAAAGATGGTGGCCGGCAGAGCCCCTGATCAGTTCCCCACGCTCAAGAACGCCTCCTCCCCCACAGAAAAAATTAACAATACACTTCTCCAACATTTTTTCCATCCTAGACCCTCTCCTCCTCATCCTCTCATCCTGCCTGCATTTAAGGACGTCCCTCCAGTTTTACCATCAGAAGTGTCCTCCGCACTTCGAAAGTCCTCCAACACGTTAGCCCCTGGCGCAAGTGGTATTCCTTACTCTATCTGGAAGCAAGTCCACAAGGCCAACAAGCAGCTCCTTCCATCACGGTTCACTTCTCTCCTCACCCAAGGGTAACACCCCCTAGCCATGAAGAAGGCCAACGGCATTGTCCTAGACAAACCAGGCAAACCTAATTACCGTACACCGGCTTCCTTTCGCATCATTGTCCTGCTCGAAACTCTCTCCAAAATCCTCGAAAGACTTTCTGCTCTTCGTCTTGCCTCAGCCGCCCGCTCCCTTGGCCTCTTGCACCCCAATCAGTGTGGGTCCCTGGCCAGTCAGGGCTCTTTTGACGCTGTCGCCACTCTCACCCACGAAGTCCGCCTACTTCAGGCTGCTTCCTTCAACGTATCTACTCTCTTCCTGGATTTCAATCGTAGATTTGACAATGTCTGTGCAAACAAGCTAGCTACCAGCCTCACCAGAGGAGGTGTCTCCGCTTACCTGGTTGCCTGGATCAAGTCTTTCCTCTCCAAACGCCAGTGCCGACTCATATTCCAAGGCGCACCTAAGGTTTTCTGCCCAGTCGCTGTTGGCACCCCGCAAGGCTCTCAGATTACTCCTCTCCTTTTTGTGCTCTACATAGCCAGCCTCCACCCTACTATCCCCCAAGGTCTGGCGATTTCATATGTCGACGACCTCACCATCACGGTCGGCTCAGACTCTGTTCATTCAAATATCCACGCTCTTCAATACTATTTCGGCATCATACAAAGGCAGTGTGCCGACCTGTGGGTGGCTTATTCTGTCCCCAAAACTGAACTCATTCACTCGAGAACTCTGAAGGACCGCTCGGAAGTTTCCTTCGCCCCATTGTGATCAACAACATGCTTTTTCCACCCTCTCAAGTTGTGAGGTGGCTTGGCTATTGGCTCACCCCTACTTTACACTCCGCCGTTCATTTCCTGAGACGGCTGGCATTTGCCAAAGCCTCTTTCACTACAATCCGACAGCTCAGTGCAGCTGGCAAAGGCCTTTCCTCCTAGTGCAACAGAAAGCTAGTTTTCGGTGCCATCCTCCCTATTCTCACCTACGGCTGCGACCTTGTTGTTCCGGACACAGCCACTCTTAAGAAATTTAACTCGTTCTGGCATGTGGTGCTCCAGTGGACAACTAATTGCTTTTACACCACTGCCCTCGGCGCTCTGTACCGGGAGGCCTCACTACCACCCATGTTCTCTATCTGCAGACACCGCCGTTGGTCAGCTGCCCTCCGCTTGGTCTGCACCCCTTCGGAATTCAACCCTGCCACCACCCGGATACCCAAATCTGTGCCCACCTGAGACCAGGGTCGCTCTGCGGACGATCATCGCTTTCTTCTCCGTGCCTCATCCAAAGCCGTCCAGCTTACTTCATGGCGTGGCCCGGCGGTTAATTCCGCCCAGCATCTACCACTAGACTCTTTGTGTCACGAGGTTTCAGACCTCATTGAGGAAATGCCTATCCTCCCACTCGCCTCAACCGATCTCGTAGCGCTCCCGCTGTGGCGGATACCTTCTGTCACCTACCAAGCCCTCAGCGCTCCTCTGCTACAGTCGCTCCTCGCTGACTGGTCAGACCTAAGTCCGCCAGTGCCGCTCTCATATCCTTATAGTCCCTGCCTTACTCCCCACGCATTTAGTGGCCTTCCTCCCTCTATATGTGGCCGCATTCACCAGATGCGTACAGGTGCCAGCTACCTTGCCGCGCATGTCTCCTAGAGGGACCGGGACTCCCGCACCCTCTGCCCTTTCTGTCAGGAAGACGATGAGTCCTTCCAACACGCCATTCTCCTCTGCCCCACTAAGGCTCACCTCGCCTCACCCATCTCTCAGGTGTGGATGACATTTCCCCTGACTGTCCCCTCTGGCTCTCGGTTCCCCTCCTCACAGGGTTACCTGAGTATCTCTACGCTACTCGCACGGGTTTCCCTACAACAATGTTGCGCATTCGAGCCAACACTGCGACTGCTGGGCCGGGTTCGGACTCAGATAGTGCCTAACACAAAACACCCTGGCTTGGCCCCGGCCTTCTAGGTACTGTTTCTTCAAACTCCCCTGCTCGAGCTTCTCCTCAGGATATTTTCTATACAGTTTATGAGTTTCCTTTGTTCCTGTTTGACTGCGGCAGTGGGCAGGTAGAGTGGGGAGGTTTTATTATATGTGAGTGTTTTTCCTATCCGATTGTAAGGAGGACTTTACTGTACTTTTCTTTTGTTAGTCATCGATGGCGATGCGACAGGGTTCAGATGATCCTGCTTGGAGCGTTTTTGCACTTGTTGTTTGAATTTTGTTATTTCCTTTGTTACTTTTTGCAATTAAGGTTTTTTATATGCCATAGCGCGTGCTGCATGCAGGATTTTGTACCTAAATCAATAATCATATGATTCAAAAAAAAAAGAAAAAAGAAAAGGTACAAGAACTCCATCCTCCGTCTCCTCTACACACCCGGCGATTGAAATCTCAACACCACCTGATTATCACCACTTTTCCAAACTCTACCCGCCGCCATCAGCTCGATCTAGGGGGTGGAGTCATACCTCCTCTATACTCCCCTCCCCTTAGGCTTGTCCATTTGGGCTTTCTTCACTCTGGGTGGTGGATTTCGTCTTCTTTTGATGATGTTTCCTCTCTCTCCGGTGCTTTTGCTCTGCTTCTCTTAGAGCATTTGCACGGTTGGCAACACTCTTCTCGACGCCCATGTTACAGATGGCTGGGAAAACTGTTTGCAGTAAGAGAAAACCTTCTACAGGCCACGGTCGATTTCACTGTTCTCTCTTTTCCTTGACAGGCTGCCTAGTCCAGACACGAAAGCGGTTACTGATAGTTTCCACAGCATAGAGTTGGGTCTACCCCTCCTTCACATCTTCTCCTCACGGTCGGATCGGCTGGCACCCTACTGCGTTTTGGCTGGCATCCTACTACTTCTATACCCTGGGCCTCTGTTCCCTTCTAATCTCGGGGCTTGGGTGATTGTCATGGCTGCATGCGTGGCTTTTGCCTGTGCTTGGGGTAGGGGTTTCCTGCCTGCCACCTCTGTTTTTCTCCGTGTGACATGCATTCCCTGCCGGTTTCCTTCCCGGTGGGCCTACGGTCGGTAATTCAGCCTGCCACACACTTCCGTTTGTGTTGGTTTCGGTTACTGATCTTTCTCTTGGTGGTCTTGTCTGCCCTTGGGTCCGGGACGTTAGAGCCCCTGGTAAATTTACCTCTTTGTGTGTGATCATTGGCCTACGGCCTTGTCCTACTGGCTCCTTGGCCCCTCCCCTGCTGCGGCAGAATGGTCTCAGTCTTTGGGCTATGGGTGGGTTGCTTATGGGGGGGGCAGGGATTTTTCTTCCTCGAGTGTCTTGCGGTTTCTGTACTTTCCTTGGGTGTTCACTGTTGGAGTAGGGGGTTTTGTTATGGGCTGCACGTCTGTCGAGGTTTTATGGTTTGTTGTATTCAGGCCTGTACGCTCTTCTGTAGTTTCTACCCATAGTACCGGGCGCTTTGGTGTCGGGCAGTGTCAGAGGGCTTTAGCACGAGGGATGCGGGATGGACTGTAGGTGGAGGTTTTTCCTGCCTTAGAGCGATCTGCATACGGGAGTTTGTACCTTAAACAATACTAAAATGATACTCGAAAAAAAAGAAAGAAAAAGAAAAAAAAAGGACAAGAACTCCATCCTCCGTCTCCTCTACACACCCGGCGATTGAAATCTCAACACCACGAGATTATCACCACTTTCCAAACTTCACCCCCCTTTATGAGTTCGCTCTAGGGGCTGGAGTCATACCTCCTCTACACTTCCCTTCCCTTAGGTTAATCCCTTTGGGCCTTCTTCTCTCCGGGTTGATGGATTTCGTCTTCTTTTTGATGATGTTTCCTGTTCCTAGCCCGCTTTTGATCTGCCTCGCTGAGAGTACTTGCACGGTCGGCAATACTCTTCTCAACCCCCATGTTACAGACAGCCTGGTACACGGTTTGAATTAAGAGAACACCTTTCAACAGGCCACGGTCGATTTCTCTACTCTCTTTCTCTTTAAGAGGCTGCCTAGTCAAGACACGAACGCGTTTTCCGATAGTTTCTACAGCACAGAGTTGGGTCTACCCCTCTTGCTCCTCCTCCGTACCCGGTTGGATCGGCTGGCACCCTACCGCTTCTCCACTTTTTTGGCTGGTACCCACAACTACCTGGCTGGTATCCATAACTACTTCTTCACCATTCGGACTATGACCCCGGTCCATCACCGCCTGCCTCTGGGAGGATGGTATTGCACTATCTCCTTCCTCTTTTTTGAGTGTGTGGCCAAAATAGATGGCATCTTCAGCCTCCGCAGGACTTCGATCATGCCGAGCCTGGCCCCTCATGCGCTGAGTGTGCGGAATTTTCAAGTGGTCTCCGCTACCTTTGCTTTTTGTTTTTCCTTTGTTCAGATGATGGTGCCCTGGGTTTTCCAGCCTCTTCCTGCTTGTTCTTTGATTTGATTTCTTTTGTCTATCTTCTTAGCTAGTCAAGGGTTTCTTGTTGAGGGCGAGATGTGCGGTTGGTTCCACATCAGAGGGACTTGGGGGGTTGGGTTTTTCCCAGGGGTAGTTGGGGTTTTTTTTATGCCATAGCGTAAGCTGCATGCAAGATTTTGTACCCTAACACAATAATCATATGATTCAAAAAAAATAAAATAAAATAAAATAAAAGTACAAGAACTCGCATGCAGCGCTAGCTATGGCGTAAACGCAACCTTAATCCCAAAAACTCGTAACATAGGAAAAACCACACCATCATCACCAAGAGGGTCAATTATTTGACGCGGTACCAACTCACGGTTGACAAAGGGAAGTACAAGCACGATACGAGCTAAACAACTAACTCACAACCGAAGGAAAGCAATCTAAACGTCCAACCCAGTCGAAAACCTAAACAGGACGAGGCGGGGAAGAGAAGAGAAGGCCCACAGGGAGGGGGGAGGCAGGAGCGGAGAGGAAAACCATCGAGGCCGGTGAAGGTGGCAGAGAAGGGAACATGTCCGGCCCGTGGTTCGTAGTAGTGGCCTTGACGTAGGCAGAGAGGGAAGAGTGGAGGGAGACTGTGGACCAAATAGGAGCGTCGGGACTGACTGAGGTAAAGCCTTGGAGTTGGCACGACCTGGCGGCAGCCTTCGCTGGGCAGCGTGGTACGGCGTGGCTGAAAGTTTCTTGTTCTTCGCCACAGAAAGGACAGAAGCGCAAGGCTTCAGGAGACGACCAGTAGGGGTGGGCTGCAAGGTCACTCTTCTGGGCTCTCATCTGATGAATACGGCCAGCTATGAATTTCCCTGGACCCATAAACGGGTGAGGAGTGAGTGAAAGGTGGAAGCAGTAGTATGGCGGGGGAGGATGGTCCAGGGGCCAGGAATCGAGGATGAGGAGACGGGCGCTGGCTTTAAGGGAGGAGTAAGTGGCTTTCATGACGTTGTCAGGACGGAGAGGAGCGAGGTCCAGCACGACCGAGGAATTTATAAGAGGGGCAAATGAGCGGCCCCGAATGAGGGAAAGGGTAAGGTGAGCCATGGCATCCACAGGGAGGTGCGTCCTGGTCGGAGGAGAGGGGCGTGGGGTTTTCCAATTGAGCGGCATAATGTTGGGGTCCAGACGGGTACAAACAGAACGGTGAGAGTCAGGAGCACGAAATATAAGGAGGGAGGGAAAGGCCCTGCACAGGCGGGCTGAGGCAGGGTTAATCTGACGGGGGGACCACCCCAGGCGAAAGGTGGCCATGCCCCTCTTGTGGGGAAGCAGGACAGCCAGAGGAGGCAGGCTGGCCTCGGCAGAAAGGATCGGAATGGGCGTGGCCACGAAGTAGTTTTTCACCCAGTGTTGGACCTTCCTCCAATTGACTTCCATTTTGGAGAGTAGGCCTTTGGAGGGAACGAAAAGGTCCGCACCATAGCCGAGGATAGGGAAGAGGACGGAGAAAGCAAGGCGGTGACCGAGGTGTGGGCAGACCCCCAAACCATAGGCGGAGAGGCGTCTAACTGCAGCAAAGGCCGCCTGGGAAAGGGCTAGATGGCGGGAGAAGTGGGCGGAAGAGGCGAGGTTGGGGACGAACCAGTACCCTAGCCACCTGAGTTTAGGGAAGGGGTGAAAGAGTTGGCCATCAAGAGCTACCGGAGGAGGCCTGCTGGCAGAGCAGGGGTCCCTTTGCACAGGGGTAAGCCAGTGTATAAGGTCCGTCTTCGGAACCGAGAAGTCAACACGACTAGTGTGAGCGATTGCCCTCAAGTGTCCGAAAATACTTCGTAGAGCCCTGGACTTGCAGCGACAGGAGGGGGAGGATGTAGTGACAGAGAAATCATCCAGGTATGAGAGAACCAGACCTCTAGGAACTGGGATATGGAGGGGTGAGACGTAGATAACGAACAGCAGGGGAGAGACTGGAGAGCCCGGAGTGGTACCGACTGAGACGGGGAAAAAACTTGGGGTTAACCCTGGAAAAGCAAATGGCAGGAGCGGTCGGACAGAAAGGACCTGACCCAAGCTAGCAGGTAGTGATTGACCCCTTTGCATCGGAGGTCGGAGCAGAGGATCGTAGGGTTAACATTGTCAAACCCACCCTTAATATCGAGGAAGAGCGAGGAGACTTTGTGACCCGGGCACTCGAGGGTTCGGACTGTGTCGGTAAGAGCAGAGCAGGCATCAAAAGAGCACAGAGAGGGGAGTAACGCGCACTGGTTGCAGTCAAGGAGGCCGGTGTCCCTGGCGATGGGTGCAAGGCAGGAGGTGACTATCCTCTCCAAGATCTTGGAGACAGTCTGGAGGAGGACAATAATTCTGAAGGAAGCAGGAGAGTGGTAGGACTCCTTGGAGGGTTTGTCGAGGACAATCCCATTAGCTTTCTTCAGGGAGGATGGGTGGTGGCCAAAACAGAGGAGGGGGGTGAGGAGAGACACAAATATGCCTGGAGAGACAACATAAACCCATTTCCAAACCGCATAGGGGATGCTATCGGGTCCGGGGGCCGAGGAGGGTGAACAATTGAGGAGAGCCAGGGAGATATCCTCCTTGGTGAGCTCAGGACAGTCACCATAGGGGAGGAGGATCGAAAGGAGGGGAGCGCATGGGCGGCGTGGAAAAGAGTGGTGCAGGAGGGCATAGTTCATTTCTTCAGGAGACGAAGCACCCGGAAGATTAGGGCAGCGGGTGGCGGCTGAGCCTGCTGCTATCTTTCTAACGGCCCAGATTGAGTGGGGGGTAGCTGAGGCGAGGAGGGACTTCCAGTGGGCCTTCTTCGCAGATTTAATGGCCTTAAAGTTGCCCTGTTTGGAAAGGCAGGCGGCAACTCTATGGGAGGGGGGGGCGGAGGAGAGAGAGCGGTGGGAGGCAGAGGGAAACTCACGCCGAAAGACTGAGAGGATGGGAGACCACCAGGGCTTAGATCTGTAGGAGGGTCTTTTGAGCGGGGTGTGAGAGTAAAGGAGGGTAGTGACGCGAGCAAGTTGTGTATGGCACCAGGCTTCCAAGGAAGCTTTTGTCGGGAAGGAAGGAGGAGGGGGAATAAGTCAGTCGCTTAGGGCAGGGGGGAGAGAGTCCCAGTCAGTTAGGGACCAGTTGGGGACAGGAGGGGGAGGGGCAGAAATCGGGTTAGCAAAGGTGAGAGAAATGGGAACGTCGTCTGAGCCAGTGGAAGGAAGGAAAGTATCCCAATAGCGAAAAGAAGGAAACACAAGCGGTGATGCAAACGAAAGATCAATAACGCAGGGGCGGGTAGCATTGTCAAAAGGGAAACGAGTAAACACCCCGGGTTGGTTGAGGAGCTCAAAGCCCAGGTCAGCCGCCCTGGAGAAGTAGGGAAAAGAAGCCGCCAGGTCCTTACGAGAGTAGGACCTCTGCGGATCAGCTACGGCCTGGTGGATGTTGAAATCACCAACAACCAAGAGGGGGAAACCATCATCAGGAAAAGACAAATCCCGAGGAACGGTCCTAACACTGCTGCGCCGGACCAGAGATTGTTCAAATTTAAAATACATTACTGAGTCAAGGATCCACGGAAGAGGTCAACCCCGAACAAATCAAGGGCAGCAACATCTGGCCTATCAAAAAACCTAGGAAGAACGGTAGCATAGGACAAAAAACTACTAGAAATGTAAAAGGCTACCTTCGGTTTAGAGCCAAGGGAGCTGGGGGGGCAAAAGGACTTAAAACAACACAAAAAAGGAAGGCGAGAGCACCAAAAAGGAGGATCTTGAAGGCAAACAATATCAGGGGGGTGCAACGCCGAAGCAAAGGAATTAAACAAGGAGAGAATGACATCCCAGCTCCCGAGGCTGTTGTGTTGAACAATTGAAAGAAAGAGTAGAGGAGGAAGGCCCTGCCGTGGGGGCGTTAGGTGGTGCGACATCTTACAAGCGCGAGGCCAACTGGTCTTGCAGGGCAGGACAGGGGCTGGGCTCCACCTTGGGGCGTGGAGCACCAGTCCTGGATGTGGAGCCGTCACGCTCCGGTTGGGGACGCCTCAGGGCCTTCAGAGTGGTTAGGACAAAGGCGGTAGCCAGGGTGGGTGTATTAGAGCATGAGCCAGCCGGAGACGGGGTAAGGGGGGCAGCTGGGAGACGGGAGGAGTCAGGGCGTATGTCCATGACATTGGGGTCGTCGTCTTCTTGGGCGGAGGGCACAGCGGGGTGAGGGGGCATGGAACGGGGGTTGCCGGCAGTGGAAGTGTTCCTGGGAGGGGGAACCGGGCTCTAACTATCATAATATTTTTTTTCTTTTTCTTTTTTTCTTTTTTTATATCATTTAAATTTGTTTGCTAAGCTAAGAAGCTAACTAGGTACAAAGGCTAGGAACCGTTATTCGGTATGAAGCCAACAACCTCCACCTACAGTCCACCCCGACTGCCTCCTGCCATAAGCCCTCTGACCCTGCCCGATACCATTGGGACTAACGAACTATCTGGTGCTATGGGGAGAAAACTACAAGCGAAAGAACTGGCCTGAATACAACGAACTAAAAACCCTCCACAGACGTGCAGCCCAGAAAAAAAAACCCCAACCCGACAGTAAACAACCAAGGAAAAGTAAGGAAACCTCAAGCCCATCTAGAAAGGAACACCCAAAACCCGAGAACTGTAGACAACCCACCCTTAGCCCCACAGTAGACCCCATTCTGACGAATCAGGGAAGGGATCAAGGAGCCAGCAGGACAAAAGTCATGGCCTCAACAGAACACACGAAGGTGTAAATATACCCAGGGCGTAATGCGCGGCCGAACGGGCAAGCGAACCCCTGAGAGAGATCAGAGACCAAACCAACACATAGGAAGTGTGTGGCAGGGCAGGGTACAGAGCGTAGGCCCACCGGAAACTGGACCGGGGGAGGTGGATGTCCCACGAGGGACAGAGGCAGCATGATACCCCTAGAAACAAGAGAATTTCACCAGCACGCACGCAGCCATGCCAGATCCCAACTCAAGACCATCATGAGGGAACAGAGGCCAGGAGGTGAGGGCAGAAGGGTGCCAGCCAAGGAGAGAAGGCGGTAGGATACGAGCCGACGAAACCTTAGGAGCGGGGATAGGAGGGGTAGACCCAAACAGAGAAGTACGAGGGAAGGCGACTGAAGCGAGATCATGACTTGTCAACGATGCCGACCGTACCGGACAGGACTCTTAGGAGATAGTGCAATACCAGAGAGCAGAGCCACCGGGGCCACTACTTCACTGATAGCCCGAGACTCCGACCAACCCGGTGACGAGGTAAGGGGGTTGCCGAACGTGCCAAGTGTTAAGTTAGGGCAGTGAAACACAGTGTGGAGAAAGGAGAGGAGAGTAACCATGAACGCCCTAGACAAAGACTACCCGTAGACAATGTCATCCGGAGGGAATCAGAGGGGAGAGGCGCAGGGGAGTAGCTTTACCCTTCTGGGCAACCTGGCTATCCAAGAAGGGGAGAGGGACCGACCGTGATGATTTCCCATGGTGTTGAGATTTCTATCGCCGGAGGTGTACAGGAGAAGGTTTGTGGCTCTAACTATCGTAATCCAATGTCCTTTTTATAGAGACTCTGCCCCCAACCCTAACCCTGGTGACTCTATTTATTGAGTCACCTGCAACATACCTTAACTAATAATAAATCATAAAACTAATCATTTGAGTAAAGTGCTCACATCAGTGAAACTTGTGACTTCTGAATAGAGTCACCCGCGAAAGTCATTACATCATTTGTGACTCACAATCGTGAGTCACCGATCAACAAAATATAATAACGATTCGCAATTGTGAATCATGTAGGAACTATAAGTCAACTGACCTTATAGTGTGAATATAACCTATTGATGACTAATAACTATTAGTCATATGAAATCATTCCTTCAAAGTCACGATTTGCGACAGTTGAGGAATTGTCTACGAAGAACAGAATGATGTAGACATGCTCAAACATTGCAAAAAGTGAGAAGAGGGGAAGCATGGGATGGTCTTGGATGACAGCGGAGGGTGTAATGGTTGAATGCAAAGGGGGTTGGTGTGAGGACAACCTGAGCATCGTGACGTATGAGCTGGCGGTGATCGAATCGGTATTGAAGGAGAGCTCTGACAAATGGTTGAAGGAGATTGTTATATTTTCCAATTGCAGACCAGGGGTAATCCAGGTCAGGAAGATGAACAAGGAGTGGGATCGTGACCCTATCACGAACGCTATGCTATTCGTGATGAACCGGTAAGAAAAAGGTTACGATAGTCTGGATACAAGGACATGAGGGAATCGCCGGTAATCATCGAGCAGACCGAGAGCCGAAGAGGAACATTCGCCGGCGAGTTGATTACGGGCAATAGAATGATTAGCATTTTGTGGGACAGGAGAGTGGGGAGGACTTGAGGACAATGAGGAGGGAGGAGGTGTTGGCCGAATTTATGACCAGCGGACACAACTACTACCAAGAGAAGCCAAAGAAACCTGCTGAATTGAAAGGGTTGACAAGGTTGGAGTATTACTCCCTTTACCGTATACGAACCGGTGCTGACAACATGGGACACTAGGACCACATTGTTATGACGAACGATTCCACCAAACGGCGTGCGATCAATACCGGAAATGTAAAAACCCGGTTGCTCATGGTGCCCTGATCGACGATAAGAAGATACCGTAATAGATCGAATTGATGAAGTCTAATGAGTATCTCGGTATGGGAATTCCGAGTATGACGGAATCACAATTGGGCACCGGTGTTATGTTTGGTAACCCTTTTGAAGGAAGCATTACAATTGAACGAGCCAGTGAGGTTGTTAGCGGGAAAACTCCTCTACCAACATGCGCCTGATGCAACGGTGAACACAAGGGTGGGTGCGTCATGAAAATTCAAGATGTGCAGGGGAGGTGGTTTTGGGTGAAGCAGCATGACGCGCAGTGCTTGGGTTGCAAAGGGAACTTCGGGGGTCCTAATTATCCACGATCAGGTGGTTCTGGTCTACTGGCGCATATTAATAGATGCAAAAGTAGATGTGGGAGGCCGGTGGAAATAAGCAAGTGGGAGGAAATGGCTGCTGATTGGACTGATTGGGACAGACTGTACAGGACAACGATGATTGTCAAGTGGATGGAAATTTTGCAGAACAAAATTGTTAGTTATGGGAGTTGTAGTGTGGTTTGTACAGCTCATTGCAAAAAGAGAGTGTTGTCGTGCTTGCCAATAGGCTCGCCCGCTCACCACTCCTCAACATCAACACCCCATGCTTCATTAGATCTACATAGAATCTTAGAATTTTTTATAGAATAGATAGGATAAGAGGATTAAATACAATATATCAATTTAATAATTAGTATACCACCCTTTTGCCTTGATAACTGCCTGAATCCTCCTAGGAATACCCTCAACCAACCTTTCAAATAAATAATCTGGTATCAACTCCCAACAATGAATAAGTGCCTCCTCCATTAGTGGCTTTACCTTGTCTGGTGATCTAGTATCTTCAGCCCAGTGAGAATAATGTTCATGGTAAAGCTTCTTGAGGTGTACCCGGACATGCTCAATGGGGTTGAGATCTGGTGAATATGGGGGCCAATCCTCCAAAACCTTCACCTCCTCCTCATCCAGCCATGCCATTGTAATCCTAGCAGTATGCACCCTAGTATTATCTTCCATAAAGATTGGCCTAATACCTTTTTCCTCCAATTCCTTTAAAAAATCCAGCAAAGAAAAGTCCAAAGTTCTAATATATGCTCTTGAATCCACTCTACCCCCATTC
>Ga0307509_10003736_pt1 | contig 22685 bp, 34 predicted proteins | sample 10_EM_MG_FD_202245 | JGI IMG/M metagenome (GOLD analysis project Ga0307509, IMG submission 202245) | Populus trichocarpa ectomycorrhiza microbial communities from riparian zone in the Pacific Northwest, United States - 10_EM | ecosystem: Host-associated > Plants > Roots > Unclassified | place... | reverse complement strand
AAAGAGGTAGAAAGCGCGGAGGCCCTCGGGGTCAAGTCGCCTCCGTTCGACCGCTGGTGAAGCGCGGGAGTGGGAATAAACTCGTTTATTGTGACGAGTGCCCCTGGAGACGGAGAATTTCCATGTCCGTTCCACTTGCCACCGTCCTTCCGCCCATGACCTTGGTGATCCTTCTTGTCGCCGCCAAATATATCCAAACCCTGCCTAAACTGAGACCACAGAGATTCCGTTTGTTGTCGTAATCGGGTCTCGTGGGCTCTAATTTCGTCGAGTTTCTCCTGCATCACGCGGGCCAAGTACTCCTCGGCAGCGTCCCGGGCAGCCTGGGACTCGGAATTCGCGATTGAGGCGAGATAGGAAAATGCTGGGTGCGAGGGCGTAAAGGGTGGAGGCAGGAATAACGGCGGCAGGGTGGGTAAATGCGCCTTTGGTTCAGGAGGAGCGTCTTCGGGGGCAAGTTGTGGGGCTGGTGACATGGGCTCCGCAGTGGCGCGATCAGATGGTAGGACGATACGGAAAATGCGAGAATAGGACGGATTCGCCTCTTCCTGGAGAATGGCTTCCCGCGTCTGTGCGAACCATCAGCAAAGGGTGAGGTAAACGTGACAACCTTTGTATCGGGATTAAAACGCACCAGGCATTCTCTGTGCACCTCGACCTTCCCAGTTGAGGTCTTCAATACGTCCTTCTCCACCCATTCTTCGGTGGGGATCACAGGGCCGGGTCGCTCCTCTCCATTGAGTACGCTAGGCCGCGAGACGCGATAGATGAGTGATTGGCAATTGAGACAAATCAGCGACAAATATCGAATGATTTTTGAAGAATCCTTTGAGTCAGGAAGGGCCCTGGATCGCATTCGGAGCGTTAGTTGACTGTGTTCCTACAATCATAGGAATTCAGCCAAAGGGACGCCACAACAAGAGTGCATCGGAGACGTACAATGACAATACCGTCATCGTCGACGCTGGCGGGGATGTACTCGTCATCCTCAGACGACGAGGCGTCCTTAGGGTTCTGCTGCGAGTAGATTCGGACGTTGAGACATTTACAAGTGTAGGTTGGAGGGTTTATGGCCATCCTGAGATGGATGGAGAGGGCGGGGACACGACGGTCGAGAGAGAGTCGTCAGGCTCGAGGAATCGCAACCCGCACTGAAGGGGACGAAACGGGGGGAGATGGCAGGGTGATACTGTTGAGATGACCGTTTGGGGACAGAGAGCTGAGGAAAGCGGCAAGACCGGATGTGCGGGATAGATGAACCACGTGGTCCAAGTTTCATCTGCGGCGGTCTCATGCTGGCGATCTACGGAATCCATTTCGCAACAAGCTTTTTTATTTCACAAACACCCTCCGTCATCGGACTCCATCTCAAATTCTCAGTAGTTGTGGTGGAGATACGGCCAGCCAGCCACGGTATTTTAGGTGGAATTACCTTTCGACGGGCCCCTTTGTCGGTCGCACGGCGGTTGTTTGGTCACCAACCCGCGGTCGGAACACTGACAGAAAAACTGATGAGCCATTCAAACGGTTACATCACCCACCCACCGCTCGTCAGGTACGCTTAGCCGGACCAGGTCCACCCAGATCCCACGAACGCCTCGAGCCGTCCTTCACAATCCACTCTCGGCCGATTCTCGGTGGGGGCTCTCGAGCGGAGGGGATGGGTGTCTTGGAGGAAAACTGATAAGGAGCTGGGATCGCAGTGCTTACATCACGCGTCAGTTACCCCGCATTCACAGATCCCCGCGTCGTGGACTGTACGGACGGATTGTCGGCCAAGGTTCGGGGCATCGGGATGCACTTAGTATGTGAAGGTTCGTCGGATCGGTCGCCTAGATACTGTTGGCTCAATACCCAACGTAACGTCCAACGCTCAACGCTCAACGTTCAGTCGCCGGTGATACAAGCGCGTGGCGGACTGTATCAGGCTGCTCGACGAGATCCGTGGGGACCTTCGAAGATCGCCGAGTTACTCGATGGTCCCCGAAGCGCCAGGCGATCGGACGGATTTGGTTGAACGGAAACAACCTAGACAGCCGAAGGGGCCATCGAGAGACCCACGGGCCAGACCGCATCTGACGACATCCCTGACCTCAGTGAGATCAAGTGGACGTTGTGGGTGACTGAACCAGAAACAGGAACTTGAGTTCTCCCACGGTTGCTCGTGCTCTCTCCAACCAGGACCGCGATCGTGTCCCAGCTTGACAGTTCGGAGCCAGGGCCGTATCCGGTGTAGTCCTGCGCTCATATTCACTCTTCTCTATGAGCTGAAGCTGGGGCTCTCGCTATTACTTATCTCTACCGGACGGAGCTCGCACCGGGTCCGAGACTTTATTAAATGCAGGGTCCCCGATAGTTTCCTCCACCTCTGAGCTTAGTTGACACCTCCTACTCGCAACTGCGACCGACCATAATATGCGCGCTCTTCACACCTGTGCAAACTGTTCTATTCTGGTGTCACCATTCTTGGAATCATAGGTCGGGTGACTCCCATTTCCTAGAGGTCCAGCCTCGGGTGCAGATGACGCTCCACACTCCCGTTGTAATTTCACGGGTGGCCTTGGCCCCACCAGATCCTGTGAGGCGGTGTTCCCGCTGGTTTGGCTTTTAGGCAAACGCCCAGCAGCATCGGGGTCCCCCGCCACGCTTATACAGTGAGTGTGATCTATTGCGAGGTTAACGCTGACTCACAGCTCGAATCGTGCCCCGGCTGCTCCCGACCAGCAATCGAAGCGGAAATGGAACGGAACGCTTCTCCCTGAAAGGTTCGCGCTCATTAAGACCCCACGGAACATAAATCAGGTCCTAGGGTTTGTTTCGCGCTCTCTTTCATTTACTGAACGCAAGCTCCGTCGGACTTTCGCTACGGCGGGCCGCAATTCAGCTTCGATTAACGATGACGGCGAAAATTACTGCTCAAAGTCGAATCTCAAGTACTCAACTCCCATGGATAAATGTTAAGCAAGTAACTCCAATCGAGGGGGCCGAGGTGGAGAGGTTTCCACCAGAGCGCTGGACGGATAACGATAGAGGGACCTCCCGTCCCAATCAAACAAACATGTCCAAACCTGATGGAGGAACCCGTTCAATTCTTTCTCGGATGCACAAGCACACACTCCTCACATTCACCCCACCTCTTTGGTGATGCGTTGTCGGAAATGAAAAGGATCAATCCCACTTTCCTAGTATCCCCCATTTGTCAATGGCACCCCAAAAACCTGGAATCACTCGAAGCTGATGATCACAATCGCTCGCTCGTACAGCCATAATTCGACCTCTGTTATGGAAGTTGACTATCATACACCAAGCCTCGTGTGTAAAGGGTGTTTGTGCTACAGGTATGACGAGGACGTTAATGCCCTCTTCCGCGATAATGATGATGATGGATCTACAAATGGAGGGTGAACCTGTCGCCGGTGTCCCTAAAACGTACACGCTAAAATCCTACACGAAATGAAAGGCCCACTGGAATAAAAATAAATGGAAAATAAAGGTGTCCGCCATCCGAGTCTAGTGTGAACGCAGTTCACGGTTCAAGACAGGGGGGAATGTGAAAGGAAAACAAAGGGAGAATGGGCAAGCATACTGTTTTACTTCTTCGCGGTTCGCTTAGAAGTGCGAGAAGCATGACCGGTCTTCCTCTGGGCGTGGGTACGCTTAGAGTTCCGGTTACCGCTGGTGCTGGTATGGCGGGGTCTCGAGGACGCCGAGTGCGGTTTCCTTTTGTGTGTATGAGAAGACGAGGACTTGCGCGTGGTGGCGGTTGAACGACCGGAACCACGAGGGATGGGTTGGGGTCGGTTACGCAAGAACGAGAGGCGCAACCAAGGTTGCTTGACAGATGGTCGCAAGGGTGATCGCCCGGCTTTGGCTCGAGCGAGGTCCTGCAATCTGCGGTCGGCCTCTTCTTTCTGTCGGTGAATCCGCACAGCGGTAGCTTGCTTCATCTCCTTGATGCCCTGACGGCGCATGGGCTCGTTATCGAGCAGGGTTCCGCGCATCTTAGTCAACCATCCGTGGACGGTCGACGGCAATGGCGTGTTACGTGGCCGGCCGTCGGAGTGGTACTACAGATAGGGGGATTGTAGGTTAGACATACAGATACAGATATCGAATCGGAGAATTGGAAAACTTACAGATTCCCAAACGACCTCGGGGATTCGCATGTTGAAGAGTAGATGGTAGAGAGTAAAAATGTTACAGGGGAAGTGGAAAGTCTGATAGGAGATGGGAATGAGACGGAGGGGGTCGTGCGTCTTATATACCAGAGCGTGGATCCCCCTCGGGTTGTCGGAAACCCAGAAGCTCGGCGGGTGATGGACGAGCACAAGCTCAAGCTCCTCCCGGAACGAGCGTTTTTTGTGACGTAAAATGGAAACCGAGTAAGTTCCGGCACGTGGCCCCTTTCGCCCAAAGGACGGGACTAAATTCATGCGTGGTGACGAATTTGTCTTTTTGTTGGATCTTTTCCACATCCAACTGTCCACCGTCTCGTAAACCTCGTAAGCGAAGCGGGATTACCGTATGAGAGAGAGAATGCTCCGAGGTCCCTCACCTGATACCCATGACGCCAGAGTCCACGTCAACGTCGTGAGAGCTACGATCGACCCCGGGAGGTTGGACGTGCCCTTTGCCTCGACAAATCCACGAGGAAGTGTCAGTCGGGAAGGTCCTCATCAACTGTCTCACCCCACGGGAGGCTAAGATCGTGCTACAAAGGGAGTCGCGGGATCCCATCTTGAGGCTTGCTAACCCCAGATACGCGGGCACGAGGCTTCGGAGCGTCGTATCAGACACCATCAGTGACCGAGCAAGGCGAGACAAAGAAAACACATGGGGGCTTGGCTGTTTTTCGCACACGCACAACGGGCTTGATCTGTCTCCCCCACTCCCACCACCCCCGAACCTGACCCGGGACCCGTGTCGACTCTGAGGAGAGAGAGCGGGGGGATCTGGTCGTCCACCACGTATATCTGCGTTGGGGATAGGGCAGCCCGTACCATGGGAAGAAACGGAGGTGCTGGGAGTCCGAAGTGCGGGCTTTCGGTTCGACCGTGGGGGAGTACCGTATCCGATCCTTTCATTTGGGCACGGCAAAGAGCGCGTTTCTTTCCCTCTCTCAGCGACTATGCTTACTGTACAGAAGTCCCCCACGCATACAACACGAGCGGGCACCGTCTCGGTTCCCCGGGAGCCGGGCGGCAACCTCAGAGTAATATCTGCTCACCTCATGTTGTCCACGGGTGGGTTGGAGGATCTGTCCCCCTCCAAAGTATGCTAACTCCTGAAGCTATGAGCGATCACGGTCGCCATTTGGCACCGACTTCGTGAGGCTCCCCTGGTCATATTCCCTGTTCCCGTCCAGACACCTTCCCTTCAATGACTCAGCCGCATTGCCTCACGTGCCAACCGAATCTGGATTCAGTTCTGTCATTCTGTGCTCCCAAGGGCAGGTACCTTTTTGCCTCGTGTTCCGCCTATTCCCGCCCTTGACGCCTCGGTCGGCGCTTTTTGGCTGTCAGTTCTCACGTGCGGTACCCTATGTAAGAGGCGCGCACTCGATCGGATTGCTGTGCTGTGCTGTTTCGCTGGCTGTGAATAGCTTGTGCGAATCACCTCTACCCTACGGGCGATCGCCCACACTGGTTTTGACCTCTCTCCAACGTCCGTATGCTCACGACCGTATGTCGCGACGCGGATTCCGCTTACTTCAATCCCGGTACGCGACTACAAAAGTACTCCTGTCGACAACCATGAGATTCTTCAGACTGCCCCTGGTTCCTGGGATTCCATTGTGGAATTCCTTGTTCTTTGCTTTCTTTTCTGTACATTCCTCCCGGAGATACCCCTTTCGACACTCACGATACGATGGGTTGGAAGAACGTCGATGCGATCATCGGAAACAAGCTCTTGTTGGGAAAGTACGTGCCTTATCCACCCTTTGGAATCCTTCTGGATGTTTAACACTCCTCCTAGTCTGATCGCTGCTCGAGCTACTCGAACCCTATCCGAGCGTGGGGTCACCCACATCGTGTCTGTTTGCACGGACCCTATCCCAGCTGACGTTCCTGCTGGCGGGATCAAGCAGCTGAGGCTTCAGATCCCCGACGTCGAATACGTGGACCTGCTCATTCACCTCCCTGCCGCGTGCCGGTTCATCCACCAGGCCTTGGCCGAAGGAGGCGTGGTTCTGGTGCACTCTGACCAGGGGAAGTCTCGGGCTGCCGCCGTCGTGGCTGCATATGTGAGTGCCTCTACTAGCCCGATTGTCCCGTGCATCGAGTGCTGAAATAACCGGGATTCCAGATGATGGCTACTCAACACGTTAGCGCTACCGACGCTCAGGATGCGCTTCGTAGAGTGCGTGAGCAGGTCTGGATTAGGCCGGGTTTCCATGAGCAGCTCGTGCTCTGGGAGATCTGCCAGTATAACGTCACGCCAGACAACGGGGTCTACAAGAAGTGGCGCATGGAAATCGACAATAGCTTGCGTCGTTCTTGATACCATTTTCCTTTTCTCATACCTTTTCAATCTCCTGAGGCATCGGGAGTTCAGGATCGCAGTCTTAAAACGGTTTATATTGTATTACTATTCCAATAATTCTCTCTCTCTCTCCCTTTCTCTGGTGTTGTTATATTTTATTCGTCTTGTTTCTTGGCATCCAACTCAGCACACACGTCAAACCCCTAGGATAGTACAACGGACTCTCCCTCTCTCCCTCTCTCAATAGAAGCTGTTACGATTACTGTCCGTAGTCCAAATAATTGCGTATAATCTCAATCGGATATCTCCCACACCCTGATATCGTATCGGTGCTCAACCACAGCTTGAGCACACACGCATCGAAACGCCACAGACTAACGATGAGACCAGCGGCAGTCACTTACACAGGGCGGGACTCAGCCAAAGATCCAAAGATCCAAGAGGTTGGTGCGTTGAGTACGATCGGTTATCATGGAAACCTTCACTCCGATTCCCGACCGTCCCGGGAATCCGTGATCTCGATCCACTTTTTTTTTCTTCCTTTCAACTTTCACCCACTCCACACTGAGCTCATCCGAACCTTCGCACTTTAGTGACCCCGTATAACCGATCGGTGATACTTCGAAACTCTGAAGCTGTGGGATGACAAAAATTAAGAAGAAGAGGAGGAGTGAGGGTCTCCGCGTCATTGTAGGCTCCACAGGTACCAGGGGCTGAAGGAAGAGAGAACGGGAGTGAAGTAATGTGGCTGTACCTGTGTCAGCGCTTTGTGTCATACCCCGCCCCGTACTTTCCTCGCAAGGCGGGGAAGCGAGGGTCCAAGCGGAGCCCAATTCTGAGAGTTTCCCGCCTCCCCGCTGCCAAAATCCGGCAACCGGGAGCGTTGGAGAACCCGAGCGCTCCATTTTTGAATTGGCTGTCGAACAAAGTTTGATCGGGAACTTGCATATCCGTCCCACGCTTGCAACGTCCGCCCAAAGTCCTACAGGGATTTCCGGATTCGTTCGCCCACCACCATCATTGTTCCTGGCTCTTTATCACGCCTTACCCAATTCGGTCGTGATCTCAGATTTGCATGGTCACCACATCCCTCCCCGCCTCCGCTCCGGTTACTTCGAGTGCCAACGGAACCGGACTATCCCCTGATGCAGTGAACGAGCCCAAACCCTCCCCGCTTTTAATTATCGTGTATGACGCAGAAACCTATGAACCACGATCGAGGTCTGTGCGGGATTAGCGTCCCCCTCTCGCAGGAATACAATGCAATCTGAGGGTTAACAACCTCACACACCAAGCTGGCTAGCGCACCTCAACCTGCGATTTTCCCCGCAATGTGAACAGGATCCTGCCAAAGCGGTCGCAAAGTGGATGAACGGGTGGCATTGACACGTCCCGGGCTCACGCCGGGAAGAAGTGGGCCGTGAGGCTAATAAATACAAAGAACCTCGGGCTCCAAGAGGTTTTTTACACCATGTTATAACTGAGATTTCACACCCACTATGCCCTATGAGAACCACATATAAAAGAGTGGATACACGATTCGACAACGAGGCACGTGGGAAACAAGTCGTAAGCGAAGACGCAAGATAGTGAAGGAGCCGTGGTGAGTCAACGGGTATGAGGGTAGGGGACAGGATGGTATATGTTTTCGCGACATGTCACACACCGCCCTACAGACCGATCGTGTGAGAGTGCATACCATCAAACTAATCCGAGTCAAAGGGTGTACCTCGATCGAAACGGACATAGGAGTGTTCATGTTATCCACGATCAATAGAGCCTGCGCTCGGGATCGGCGAAAGGGTGGTTCGGAACCGCGTTGGGATCCTCCGCTTGTCCCTGGTAGTTGTACTGCTGACCTCGCTGGGTCATGGCGGCTGCATAGGCGGTTCCGGGCGCAAACGATGATGGAGCCTCAACAACCGATCCCCGCTCAGGAGGGTATTCTAAACCGTTGTAGTTTGCGAACTGGTCCGGATACTGAGTTGGATATTGGCCGGTAGCGCCATAGTGAACATCGCGAGGCATGAAGGCCTGGTTGCTCGTTGGGGAAGTCAAATCGGCAGCGCTGGGTCCGAGTCCGTATTCGTTACCGCCGAGGTTCTGGTTGCTGGTGGTGGTCCTGTCGGTCCTACCGCTAGCGGGGAGCTTCTCGAAGTAGGTGTCTAGCTCGTCTTGTTGCTTGCGCTGGTGGGCCTTCTTTCTCAAGTAGAAGATTATACCAGCAATTATGGCGGCACCGACCAAACCAAGGATGGCGAAAGTAGCCCCCATGGCTCCCTTATTCTTCAGGAAACTGGAAGCGAAGTGTCAGTTGCCGTTCGATTAAAAGTCGGTAACATGAACTAACGAGTTTCCAGACGCAGCCCCAGTCTGTACATTTCCCCCAGCGGATTTAGTGTCGCTGGGAAGTGTGCGAGTGGAGCTAAAGACGCGGTAGGATGTGTTGCCTGGGTTGGTGCTTGGACGGCTGGTAACGGTAGAAGGTGGGAGCGAAGTTGTTCGAGATGTGCTGCTGCTGGACCTGAATGTCAAGTGAGCCCGGTGGTCGGATCTTGTGAAAAGAAAAAAAAACTTACGACGATGAAGAAGACGAGCTGGAAGAGCTGGAAACCGCTGATGATGAAGTCCCAGATGATTGGGAGGTAGAAGAGGTCGGTGGTCGTTCGGTAGAAGAGGACGGGGACGAGGGAGGACGGGAGGTTGGCCTGGGGGTTTCCGGAGTAGTTGTCGGCGAAACGACAGAGGTGGGGGGTTCCACAGTCACAGTTGGAGTTGGAATGACCGGGACAGAGGTTGTGGAAGTGTTCTGGCGTTTGTGCAACCAATGTCGTTTTTCATCAACGTCGTGAGGGATAGCATTTACAAGAGAGAGCGAGCAGAAAAGAGTGACTGAAAGAACGAGAGTGGGCCACCGCATGTTGAGAGAATCAACGGGCAGGGTGGGAGGCGTGCGGCGGTGGGGAAAGGCGCGGTGGGCGACGGAGGGTGCTGGTGAGAGAGCGAACGTGAAATGGGGAATCTAAATAAGGAGATTGTTTGCTGTCCCACTATAGGTCCCACATGTTCCCACGTGCCTCCGACTCAACCGCTCCCCCTATCTATCCAAGTTTCTGGAGAATCGTCGGCCGTGCGTCGGTGACCTCGAAAACCTCTACAGTGACCTGCTCGAGCAGTCCACTCTCAGCCAGAGCGTTCAACTTGGCCTCGCTCCATTTATCTTGCGTCCTGTGTCGTATCTTGCTCGTAAGTTTCAGTTTCTCCTACACGACCGGTCAACGTCAAGTCTTCTTATAGCCGCCGGCAAAGCAGAGTGATGGATCTGACACATGCCTTTTGCCGTAACTGCGGCCAGAGCGCGGGTAATCCTTCGGCGACTCTGAACTGATGTGCTCCGTTCCATATCCAACCCCTCTGTGCGGACCAGTAAGTTCTGATGGGGGGACAACGCGGGGTGGACTTACCCTGTGGATTGGGAACGAGAACAACTGGAAAACCGCCGCTGGGTTCTCCTTCCCCTTGAGATACTGCTTTATCTTATCTACGTCCTCCCGCTCTGCCCAGTCGATGAGGTACGTCCCGTCCTCCCTCTCGAGCCAGAACGGGTCGTAGAGGAACATCATGTCCTTGTGAATGTGTATCCTCGGACCGAGTTTCTTCGGAAGTATCATTGTCCTGTTTCAAGAACGTCAACGGATCTATTCGGCCTCTGATAAAAGAAGGCTGACTCTTCAAGTTTGAACACCTATAGAAAGTTCCATCAGCCTGAAGGTTTGTATGCCCCACACCAAGGAAGACGAAATGACCTCTCCGTTGTTCAATCCAAGCCTCTGTACCAGGTCCGTGGACTCGAACGGACCACGCGCATATGTGGCTGTCTGCGGTGGATCTTTCATTTCGAGATACCAGTCTCTGGTCCCCGGGATTTCGCTTGGAGAAAGATCGGACCCCTCGGGCTCCGATGTTCTCGCTCGGGACGTTGCCCGAGACGCCGGTCGTGAGGTCTCCCGCGATTGCAACCGGGGTGGAGTACCGACGGTGGAGTTGGGTCGGCTGGTGGTCGAACCAACGATGGTTGAACCAGCCACGCTTGAACCTCCTACACTACGGGTCAACCTTTGCTTTGCCAAATGCTCCGAGATTGAAGACATTATCGAAGGCGACTGGGATCGTACTGAACCTCCTCTCGAGGAGTGGATTGAGGTTCTTCGGTCATTCTCTCCCACTGGCGACATCGTCCTGGCCCTCTCCTCGTGAACGCTAACGGTTGACCGTTCGGGGGTTCTCACACCCACAGATGACTGGACGATCGCAGCCGGTCTGGTTCAGCACGAGTTTCGAATGGAGTCGAACAATGCGGCTCACCCCAGACCTATCTCCGGAAAAGCATCCGCGAATCGTAATTTCCAGCGTCTCCAGCTTCTGCAACGCACCGTCCCTTTCCTCGGTAATCTGTTCGATCCTCTGTCTCTGAACGTGATGTTTCTTCTTCAACGCTTCCCTATCGGCCACGGCTTTCTCTCTCAAGGTTTTGAGCTGATCATTGTCCGATTTGAGTTTTTCAATCTCCTTCTCCAGTTGTACGATCCGATCTTGCAGCGCGTCGAGTGTGGAGGCGGTGTTGGCTGCGTGGTCGAGACGTTGCTGGAATCGTTGGGTGATCTCGTTCACGGTCCTGGTGATTCCGTTCAACTGGTTCAGTGTCGGTTAATGAAATAGATGGATGTAAGATGAAATGGACGAGTGTGGGTGTGTGTGGCTGGGGAAGGACCGTACCTCCCTCTGGATGTCCTGTATCTCCCGGATGTCCAACATGCTAGTGCCTTTGTGCAGACGAATTGTTCACTGAGCCAGTTCAAATATCCGGTCGTACGACAGCGACTCGGAGAGGGATGCGGTGGTAATACGGTTGAATGTGAAGCTCGTACATATCTCGCATCACCACTCTTTGTTCATCGCCGTCATCCGGCCGAGACCCTTCACTCCGTTCGCGCCCATATTCCCGTTCCAGAAATGACCTCGACCCACGTCCAGCTCAACGCCACTCTCAACGACCTACCCCAAGAACTCCTCGACGACATCATAGACCTCGTCCCACACAACGGCAATCTCAAAAAATGCGCATTGGTCGGGAAGCGTTGGGTCCGTCGGTGTCAAGAACGGTTATTCGAACGGCTCATGCTCCCTGATTCCTTCTCGCGCACGGAACGGTGGAAGAGGCCTATCATGGAGAATCAGCCCTTGTTGTTTTCGTACGTTAGAAGGTTGACTCTGGTGGGGGTGTATCCCCCCGATTGGGTGGATGCCGACTTTGGGCGGCACATGAGCTGTTTTGGTGGAAGTGGCAGTGGTGGTATCGGTGGGCCTGACAACGCGAAACTGTGTCGAGTGCACACTCTGAAGCTCATGGATTCGTCGGTGGACGTGGACGGGGAGGTCATATCCCGAGTTCTGGGACCTCTACGCTCAAGTGTTCGAACCGTAATCATGAGCTCAGTCAGTATACCCCCGGTCATGGACGTCAGACCCTTCTTCTGCATGTTCTCCCAACTCCGGAACGTGCACATACCCGGTCCCCAGTTCTCCGGCGTCGTCCCCAATGGAGAGTCAAGACTCGCGAAGGATTTTACCCTGCCGCCACTGAACGGAGAACTCAGGCTGTTGTTCCTCTACCACGGTGTCGAGGGCGTCCTCTCTTCGCTTTCAAAACTTCCGCTGCGATTTCAGTCGATAACGGTGTCGCCTCCCGGTGGACGGTGCGACCTCGAAATCGATAATATCCTGATCACCTGCGGAGAGACGATAAAGTCGTTCCACGTGAGACGTATGAAACTCGGTACGCCTCCACCCTCTGTTCGTGTCTCTACTACCCGAGTACTGATGAACGAAATTCCTCAGACGTGCAGGTGCTCCGTCCAATTACTCTAAGTCCCTGCACCGAACTCGAAGAAATTCGAATAAGCCTCCGAGACGCTCGAGACCCGGGACCGGGGACGATCCACCTTTTCGACTCAGTAACCTCCCCTCACCTCTCCCGTATCGTCCTCCACTTCGTCGTCCCGCTGAACTCCAGAAAGATCGATTCATCCATATACTCCACCGACTGGACTGGCGTCGACGAGAGTCTGTACAGATTATCGGAGCGACTACGGGTGATGCACGAGTCCCAGACCTCGGCGTCTGATACCACGCGGAGTTGGACGGTGCCTAGGCAAAAGGAGGTGAAGAAATTGGACCTGAAGATTGAGGCACGGTTCTTATTCATGCCCTTGGGCACGGAAAAGGTGGACTTTGGCGGCTTCTTGTCCAAGTTCAGGGAGGTCGGAGACGTCACCTTCGTCCCCCAGAAGGTTCGGACCTTGAACGAGGGTGAATCCGACGAGTGGTTGACATTGCCAAGGCTATCATGATTATTCCTGGAGGGAATACATTGGTAACCACTAGACATCATAGGCATTGGTGAATTGGTATATCGAGGGTATTGGCTGTCTGGCGATGCCTCGTATCAGATAGTGAGCATAACGTAGTCGAGGGTGAGCTAGAATAATGAGGCATTAGCTAACATCTCCTGAAGAAAGGCGCGATGGCTAAGGATAGAACATACGTGAGTCCATACAATCATTCCATCCTCTCCGAGCGAGATCTCGTAGTCAACGGGATCGGCAGCTCGCCCACGTATCTCGAATGACGCCGAGGTTACACGATACGGCAGGGACGTCTCAAGTCCGCTCAACCCAGCGAACTCGGGGTTGGGGCTGGGTGAGGTCACGACCATTCTCGACCTTTCTCCGCCTCCAGCTTCAAACTCCTGTGGCACCCCCTTTTCGTCATTGACGGCACCTGATGGTTCATGGAATGGTAGGGGGTTGAAGTCATACACCGTAATTCCGACCTCTCTTGAAGTCCCCAGGGGCACGGCCGACAGGTCAGGAAGGCCCGGTCGAGCTATCTTCCATCCGAATTGGAGGCTCATATGCCTAGACTCCGCACCAGTGAAAAACCTACTCCCTGCCGGACCCCATGCATCCCAATCAAACACGACCGTAGAGGGGGCTGGCTCTGAGGGGACGAGGTCGATGAGAGTCCGCATTGGGATCACGAGCGAGCACTCCGGGCTTCGAAAAGACCCACGGGATTTCAACAACCACAAAGAAAGTAGTAGTCGTTTCCCGGGTGAGTAGAATGGGATTGACGAATCCGGTGGTGGCGGACAGCTTCTGTGACTGTAATTCGTCCTTCCTCGATTGAGGTACCAGTTTCCACCTCCCCTGGGACGGAATAAGTTGAAGATGCAGAGAGGGTCTCTAATGAGTGGAGGTGCATGATGAGCCGTATCTTCCATGTCGAGAACACGGAAGAGGGCAAAGTGATCGGTCGGTCCCCGCCTAGTCGCATAACACGCGACGAGTTCTTCGGTGAGAAGGAAGAAACCGTCACAAGGGTAGACGATATCCTTTGGTAGTAATATCGTTAGTCCCAGTTCACAAGATTGAAGGGGTTGGTACGTACGGCGAGTACCCTTCCCGTCTTCCAGTTGTAGACTTTTATGTTATCAGAGTACCCGAACGTAAAGCGGGGGTGTGTTGAGGCGACGAGGCGGGATTCATATATATCCATCTCGACAGCAGAGTCCAGTCCTACTGGTATAAGGATCGTAGGGTCGGCCACACCAGGATAGGGTTCAAGGGTCGAGAGCGACAGGATGCTAATTTCCCTACAGCGCGCTAACGTCAGCGATGGGCGAAATCGCTCAAGAGACAACAAGACGCATACCCTTCATCCTCACTTGGGGTCGCAAGTAAGAGGTCCTGGCTTGGGTCGACCCCTCTAAACGTTATCGCCCGTCGGTCCTCAGACCAGGTACGCTCTTCCACCCTACGATGGGCCGACTTCGGTTGGTACCTATGGGTCCTCCACTTGAAGAGCGGATCGTCGTCGTCCCTAGTAATGACTTCGCCCAGGATGAAGGTTCCTCGGTCATGGTAAATGTTCCCGATTGCCTCTCGCCATCCACCCTCGGACGACCACGCGAGGTCCTCCCAGCCCCGTCGATACGATCGGACCGCCTCCAAGCACTCGGAAAGACCGAGGCTGGAGGCGGGGCTCGGTTCCACACCCGCTAACGCGAGCTCGAGTTTGTATTGGAGTAGCGACGACGACTTGATTACGTTGTTGAAGGGTCTGGCGACCTTTTGGGATGGCATCAGCGTTGGTCGTGAATTCGGAGGGATATCTGGATTACAAATCTGCACGAAACGAGAGTGGGGACGTCTAAGTCGTCAAAGACCTTGACGAGGAGTTCTATCGGTAAGTTTGCGAGCATTGTCAGCGAGGGATTGGATCCTCGGATCCAAAGTGGTTGGGGGGGCTGGACAGGGAGGGCCACTGATCGAGCTGTGCGGTTCGGGTGCAAATTTGGTCCGGATTACCCCCGCTCAAGGGCAGAAACCTTGCTTGCCTAGCAGGTATTTCAGGGAGCACAATGGAGGTTTACACAAGTTTCAATCCTCTATGGAAAGTGAGCGGGTCGCTGCTCGACTTTTGGACTCCGGGATCCAGCTCTGCCAATGCAAATGATGGTATTTTGCAATTCGGTCGTGTCGGGTAGCCTTATACTAACGAAAGCATACTTTCTGTAAGTAGTCGATGTTGTGGGCTGGGGGTGGACTGGGTCAACAACCGATAGTGCCCACCGCGGCGCCTGGGGGAACAGGGAATCTTGTGGGTGTGCACTTTTTGTTGTGGGGATCGTCGTTTACCGTACGGCGCCATTTCGTCGGGTGAGCGGGAAGGGGCACTTAGTATTATACAATCACCTGCAGGGCGCAAATCCCAGTCGCATAAATACAGGTGTGAATCCCCACAGTGCCAAAAGACTTTAAATTGGAGTACCAGCTTTGCGGTCGTCGCTATTGAATTGATGGCGTGCGACCATGGGGGGAGGTCACGCCTGGTTGTCGGCATGTTGGAGGCGTCCGGGAGGGAGTGGGTGGTGGGAGTTGCCACGACCGCATCAACGAGGGAGACATCCGAGGCACCGATGACAACGGGGAGAAGCGACGCGGGAAACTCAAGTTAAGTTAGATGTTAGCGTAGGTTAAGCGACGACAAGTTAACTTGGAACTTAGCGGGGGGAAACCTCGGCTAAGTTAACTTATAAGTAACTTTGCACACGCTCCGCGATTTCCCAATACGTTGCCCATCCCCAAGATGGATTCCTGATCGTTCGCTTCGTTCATATCCTACATCAATCTCCCGCTTCGACGTCCCCTTCCCGGTCCTTCCCGAACATCATCCGTCACCCATCGTTCCCTTCGCCTCCTCCACCTCATTCTGCTTGCACTGTTTCCATTTCAGGGGCACCAGACAACTGAATCCATCCAGCTACCACATGTTACCACTCGGCTGCCTTGGCCTGTTTAATTTCCCCGTCCTCGAACGGACCGGCACGGTAGTGAGCAAACACTGTGATATCAGATGGAACACACTCGGCCCTGGCGTATTCGCCCCGACCACAAGCGGTGGGTCGGAACTTGACACCGACGGTTCCCCGAAAATCTATAAAACGGTTGAGGTGTACTCACTGGCTTCCTCAACTGCTGTGCAGCTCACCCCAGTTCTTCTCTCCTACCTCCCAAACTTCAGGCCTGGTGCCGTTGTTGTCTCTTCCTCACGACAATCCATATCATCATGTTCCTCAAAGCTGTTCTCACCTTCCTCGCCGTCGGGGCACTCTCCGTCAACGCCTCGAGCGTTCCGGTCGCTCAGTCCCCTGCTCCTGAGCCCCAGTGTGAGTTTCGCCGATCGTTCTCCATCACAACTTACTACGATCTGACCTTGGCCTCCTTCAACAGCCGAGGGGGGCCATCTGAAAGCGAGTTGGATGTTCAATGCCCCTGATGAAATCGCTAAAGAAGACAGGGAGAGAAGAAAGGCGGCCTATAAGGCAAGGGAAAAAGCCTCCATGGACCGCCTCAACCGGGGGCGGGGGTAGACTTCGATCACTTTCGCCGCGCGTCAGTGTCCACAGGGTGCTACGTAGCGTCTGGCAGTGACCGTCCGGCGTCCACGTAGTGGAGGCGGGGTCCAGTCCCGTGCCTCACTGAAGTAGTATATCAACGCGGGACCCGGATACTGGAGGTTCAAGTATTATTGACTTGGTAGTATACTACGAGTCAAAAACACACCACCCACTATGGATTTAAGTATCGGAACAGAACGAAATCGAGGTGGCGGAGGTAATGATTCAAGTAAAATTCCTTACTTTCCTCAAGGACGTTGTTCGTGTTCCATTCCAGCCTGACCTCGGAGCCGAAGACAGGGATGAGGTGACAGCTTCGTGCAATCTGGCTGACCGGGACGATTGAATGGTACCGTTGGTGCTGGCGGCTCGCCCGAGAGGTCTTGAACATTGCGTGGTGTGGATCGTGTGTTCGCAGGGGCTTGGACCACATCACGAAAATCTAGAGTTCGATTTTGTACTACCGGTGCGCTTCGATCACTGACAGTTGGGTCCATGCGCTTCCAGGCGATTCTGAGCGATTCCACGCGCTTCCGTTAAATTTCCCGGTCTGTGGAAGCGCATCGATATGCTCCATCGAAATTTTGTTCAATGTACAATCAAATAAATTACTGCTTATTCCGAGCACGAGCGCCGTCCGCCTCATCTGAATCCAGTGTACGCAGGGCAAGCCGGTGAGAAAAAATAGATTCGGTTGCGATTCCACGGGCTTCGAGTGGCTCACAGTGGCGACAGCGATCGGACGGTTTTGCTGATGATCCAACCTCAAACTGCAACGGGACAGAGGAGTCAACCGGTACTTGTGGAGTACGTTTATTGATTTGTTCCATTTAGCCTGCTCACACCCAGCCCGAACTGCAACAAGAGTGCGCGTGTCACCGGTCTGTCCCAAATTTGTCCCCCCCCACCTCCAGATACTCGCTGTCGAAATGGTGGAAATTGCCCTCAACTTCCCCGGTCTTATATCCCTTGACAGCTTGTCTTTTTCAGTGCACCTCCGATGCACAGACGAGCAGCACCTCTCCTTTTGTCCATATCTCATTGCGTTGCTGACAAATGGCCTTGCCTTTTAGTGCGCGTGAGGGTTATATCGAACGGTCAATCCCACCTTGCTCTGCTCGGTTGGAGTGAAGGTGAACCTCTTTCGGTCCCGCGGTTTGTTACCACCCGGTGCGTGAACTCTTCCACTCCATCCCCCTCCCTTCCTTGATTTCCAAGGCGGGCTTTCCGTTTGCGTGCTTCACCGTTCAGCACTAACTCTCCTTCCTTCTCGATCGCATTCCCAGGTACGTTGTCACGTCCCATTGCGGAACAGGATAGGCCACGAGGTCATGCGACCCCCAAGAACCCCCCAACTTGCCGGACGTCTGTGGTGGGGGGATAGAGACCGGGAATGGAGGAGTGGGAATGCCACTGGGTGCCGTGCTCTATTATGTGTAGCACCATTGAATAAACTGGTTTCGGCCCATTCCTTGCGGCCCGCGGGCCAGCCAGCGAAAAAAACAACAACATCCGGTTACCCCATGAATCCGGTGCGCTTCCAAGGATCCCACGTGCTTCCAAGCACTTCCATCGGTATCCCCACATCCCAAGCACTTCCAGTCAACTGCCAACGATGGGAGCGCTTCGAAGCGCTTCGGCCTTGACCGCTCTGTTAGAAGCAATTTTATCCTCCCAAGCGATTGGTGATCAGATCTCATCCATCATCCATCGTTCCCCTCGCCTCCTGCACCTCATTTCTGCTTGCACTGTTTCCAATGGTCTTCCATTCCAGGTGCACCAGACGACTGAATCCATCTAGCTATCACATGTTACCGCTCGGCTGCCTTGGCCTGTTTAATTTCCCCGTCCTCGAACGGACCGGTACGGTAGTGAGCAAACACTGTGATCTCAGATGAAACGCGCCCGGCCTTGGCGCATTCGCCTCCGACCATAAGCGGTGGGTCGGAACTTGACACCGACGGTTTCCCGAAAATCTATAAAATGGTTGAGGTGTACTCCCTGGTTTCCTCAGCCGCTGTGCAGCTTACCCCAGTTCTTCTCTCCTATCTCCCAAACTTCAGGCCTGGTGCCGTCGTTATCTGTTCTTCCTCACGACAATCCATATCATCATGTTCCTCAAAGCTGCTCTCACTTTCCTCGTTGTCGGGGCACTCTCCGTCAACGCCTTTTCCATTCCGGGCTTCAAGTCCCCTGCCCCCAAGCGTGAGTTTCGCCCATCGTTCTCTATCACAACTTACCACGATCTGACCTTGGCCTCCTTCAACAGCCACAGAGCGCCGTCTTTCACCCAGTAAGATGCCCAATCCCCCTGAGAGCGTCGCTGCAGAAGACAAAAAAATATTAAATGATAAATGGGAGCAGGGCATCAAAGCCCAGGGGGGTTATGTCCTCGGAGGTTGGGGTTTTGTGCCGGACAAGGGGATTCTTTATCGCTAGAGAAGCGCCGACACCGTCGGCGGCAACCTTACTCGCGGATTCACGAAGGATAGGGAATTTTTCCGGAGGAGTTTTAAATACAATATGGCGCATATCTACGATCATTTTTTGTCAAGCTCCTGAGAGAGAGAGAGAGAAACGGCCGCGGTGGATGGGCGGGTTTGGCGGGGTGCTGTGTCCTTTTGTAATTCAACGTTTGCCTGTAACTGTTTGGCCCCTGAAGGAATCCTCCGGAGATCACCGTCAAGGGGGAGGATTTTACTCTTCATCTTGTGTAATTTTACTCCTCGCCAGGTGATTTGTAACGATAATTACTAATCTCATAAGGACGGGTGGCCCCCACGCTGAGCGAGCCTGACGAACTACCTGTCGTGTCTGGAGTATTCTCCGATTTTGGTAAACTTCATTGGATAATCGAGCACTTGTCGGAAGTGTCACCATTTAGGAGCTCACCGACAATTCCTTCGTCTCACTGATTTTGAGTCCACGAAGGTCGCGGGGGATCTGAGTTCTACCTTGCCATCTCCCGCTGGTGTGAACCCCCAGCGTTAGAGCCCATCAGAACAACTGGGAGATGACCCCACGAAAATGGCCGACGTACATTCGATGTGGGTGACCACCTACGAGGTGAACTTCCCTCAGCGCAGATAAGGTCGGAGTACTGAGGGGCCTTGTGCTCTGACGGATAGTCTCGTTCCACAGGCACACCGATTACTAGTGAGGCGCCGACTACCTCGGCAGAAACTTTATTCACTACGGAAGCTGATATTCAGCTCCCTGAACGGATGACCTTGGCAGACCAATTTTTGGGATATTGTGCGATAACGTGGTGGGTTCTGGCACCAGGGTTCGGTCCAGTACACCCAACCGATTGGCCTGACTCTGAATCGGATGGTCAGAGATTTGTTTGCCCCATCGAGACTCCAAGGTATTCTCCCCATCCTTTGCTCCCCAAATACCAGCCTGCGGAAGCAACGCGGCTGGCATCGCAGAGGTCAAGATGCCGCGATGTCCGCACAACCAGGAAGCTTCATTTAGGGGTCAAGAAAACTTGCAAGCAAGGCAGTGCCGCGAAAGTCCTCCACGAAGGTAAGGTCGAGGGATTGGTATGAGGGTATTAAATTATGGCCATTGATTAAGTATAACTTAGCAAACGAAAAACCAAGTCGACGCCAATACCTCAGCCCGCGGGTGTTCGCGACGCAGCGCCAGCATCTCCTCCAACGTGATGTTTCTTCTTCTTCTTCTTTCGCTTCTTCTTGGGACTGGGTTCCGGGTCATTGCGCATGGTAGGGGGGCAATACAAGTTCAGGATCGGCGGTAGGTCGGGCGTTGGCTTAGGGTTCGTCGCCACGCTCTTCACGACGGGCTCTTTCCCTTCCTCTTCGTCATCCAACCCATCAGCGTCAAGGGTCGATCTAGGATGCCGCAGATCAGTCAGGGATTTGCGGGGAGATAGCAGGAGCTCACTTTGATGTCGAAGCCATATCCAACGTATTTTTCGACGAGGACGCCCCCGGAGCGTCCTCATCCTTGGTTGAGGCGGTGATAACCTCCTCAGGTTTGGTTTCGAAATCTGGAGGGGTACCTGCCGGCTTGTGGGGAGGAACCGTGGTTTGTGCACTCAGGCCCTTCCCCTTCTTCTTGCCCGAGGCGAAAGGATCCAGCCTGGGCTTTTTCTGAATAACTCTAGATTTGCTCTCTTCCTCGTCATCCTCGGGAGTTGGATCGACAGCAGCATCGTTCACATTCGTTTCCTCCCGCTCTCGTTTCTTTCCGAGCATTTTGTTCTTGAGTTTCAGTTCGCTAGGCCCAGATTTAACCCGTTTCTCCGGCAATTCCGCGCCGACGCCCAAACTGGGGCCGTCAAACCGTTGAACGCAGGTCCACGAAAGAAAAGATGAGGACAAGACTCACCGTGGGGGGCGGCGCATTAATTCCTCAATTTCCTTTTCAAAGTCTCTCTTGGGAGCCGAAGGGGTTTTCTTGGGCTTTAACCAAGTAGAAGTGACTTCGTAGATCTTCGCGAGGGAGGCGTCCACCCTCGCTTGAATGGTCTCATCGTCGAGTTCCTCCTCTTCCTCTGACATCAGCGAATGAAATGCTGGGTGCTAAAGGCTCAGGAAGTGATAGGAATGTCAAATAAAATGTGGCGGGGCAGTTGAAATCAAGCGGGGAGATGGTCGAGCCTGGGTGTCGGAGTTGACATACCGGTGGGGGAGGGCTCACACGCTTTCTTCCGAAAACCACCACTCACTCTTAAACCATGTCTTTGCTCGTCCGTGCTCCACGTCTGGCCGCTCGCTCTGCGCGTTCCAACGCACTCGTTCAATCCCGTGGCATGCACGGCGAATACAAGGTCCGTCTCTCTTACAGACCGGAGAAACCTTCACCTTCGGGGTGTGAAGTTGACAAACGTGTAATGCAGCACATCCCATTCGACACTGACAAAAAGGTCCCTCTCGCCATCAAGACCTTCCTTTACCTCAGCACCGGATTTTCCATCCCATTCCTTGCCTCTTATTACCAACTGTGAGTGACCTCCCAGACGCCCTGTATGCCGCTGTAGAGTCTAATCCCGCTCCCAGGTCCAAGAAATAAACTAGCGTTCTTCCCACGGACACACAAACGAATAGATTTATTTTTTCTTCTGACCAGGCTTGGTCCCCCCGATTTGTTGCGCGGTTAGGCAGTTGCACGCGTCCCTCAGGAGTTTTGGCTTCTCCGTCAATATCTGCAAGCACTTTTCGCTCGCCTTTTGCATCGCCACGTCCAAATTGGCGTCCTTGGCTTCGCAGAGCGTGTTCCCGTGCCAGACGACTGTTGCGCTTAGTATGACGCGGTGGAACTGGGAGATAGCACTCACTCTTGCACGAATGGACCCCATTCTCGACGGTGTGGGATCTTGAGTACTGCCGACACCCCAATCGATTCAGCATCTCCAATACTGCATCCGCTGCATGGCGGGCGAGCATTTCGAAAGTAACAAACTCATCAAAGAACGGCCTGAAGACTTGGCTGAAGAATTTTTCCGTTCCTTCGAGGGCGCAGTTGTCCGAGACGTATAAAGCCCCAAGTATACCTTCCATGACGTCTGAGAGTGCCTGGATAGTGTCTATCGGTGCGACCCGTTGGCCAGGGCCAGACAACATACCTTGGGTGTTTGAAGCCGCAGCCAGTATTGGCCTGGTGGTCTACCCTCCCGCGACGAAGCCCGTTGCTCTCCCTCTAGTGCTTTCGTGACCGCGGATACGTAGGCAGCAAAGCTCTTCGAAATACCGTAGGCCCTCGCGTCCACGAGCTGGTGTATCCCACACTTGACGCATAAGGCGGCCAGGACAGAATTCGATACCATAGCACACTATCCGCAGCATAGTCAGCGTGGTTCTAGAAATCTTTCAGGCGGGGCGGACCTTTAAGAGCGTCAGGCTCCCTGGGGTCAAGTTTGGTTCGCGCTCGTAGATGTGTCTGATCGTTACTGAAGCGGAACGGTTACACAAACACTCGTAGGTGGTGGAAGAGTAACCGGTGACTCACGGAAATCCAGTATTCCATCGCCAATAAAACCGAGTCGCTCGCAGCTCGTACTCTGATACTGAGGAGCTGTCTTGTTTGCCTATCAGGTCGCAACGTTGAGTGCCAATGGACAGACCACTGAGACGAATCTCCTCACCAACACCTGTTCGAGGTAATACCTCCTTTTGAACTTGTGGCCGATGATACTCTCCAGTGCTTGAACGGT
>Ga0307509_10003735_pt1 | contig 22687 bp, 21 predicted proteins | sample 10_EM_MG_FD_202245 | JGI IMG/M metagenome (GOLD analysis project Ga0307509, IMG submission 202245) | Populus trichocarpa ectomycorrhiza microbial communities from riparian zone in the Pacific Northwest, United States - 10_EM | ecosystem: Host-associated > Plants > Roots > Unclassified | place... | reverse complement strand
AATCCAATTGAGAATGTTTGGTCTCTGGTGAAAGATAAGCTTCATAAGCACTATCCTGAGCTATATCTTATGAGGGGTGATGTTAATGTGGTCAAGAAGGCCATAGAGGAGGCAATCACTAATTGTTAGGAACTTCTGGACCCAAAGGTTTTTGATACTTTGGCAGGGTCAATGGTGGATAGAATAGAGGCAATTATTAAGGCTGATGGATGGTATACTAAATATTAATTTCTACTATGTATTTACATTTTTTTAATTTTTTTTGGGTTTTCATGATAGTGGGGTTGGTGGGGGAGGCCGTTGTCATTGCCGAAGATTTTCGCCCTTTGATACCGCGGTTATTTTTGTCCCCCGACAATACATGGACAATCACTCAGCTCAATTGCTCAGGTTAATAGCATCATGTAACCCCCCCCCTTTTTGCTAACCAATCGGCGCCTCTAACCCTTGTTTCGCCACTCAAAGTCTCCCGCCCTCTTTGACCATATCCTACCGGTAGTACTTGTACGATACCTGATAAATCGAGATCGAGGTGAGGGATAACTACGGGGTAACTTCACTCGTGACTGGGTACATTGCGTGACACATTTTTCTTCCATCTCATCCTGGTCTCACCCGTACTTGAAACTGGACGCTTTGTGTGGGAATTGTTGCGTACGGTGCCTTAGGTGCCCGGCTTCAACTCGGGGGCGCACGAGTGTTGTATAGTTTCGACGGGGGCACGACGAAAATCGATGGATGGCGAATAAGGGTGCCGGTAATTGGTAGGCAAAAGGGTGGTTTTTCGGGGTAAAGTGTCAAATGGTTGTGGTACTTGCATCTGGTATATAATAGGTATCTGATAATACGGCCACAGCCAGGCTGCCACTTAATCAGCGAAAAACGCCCTGTCTCGTTTTTAGATACTTTATGCCACACAAAAGTACCTGTTATTGATCCCTGTGGGTTCATGTCATGTCCCCCGTTGGAGATTGTGCTTGATAATATTGATTCATCGATTGGTTTACTTGTGCTAATCCACCACTTAGTGTCCCCGCTCGCCCGCTACAACTCCGTTCGCAACATTCAAAGAGACAATGACAATAATAGTAATGGTGGAACAACCTGATCGTCCCCCTCCCTGAAAAGAAGCGCATCTCACAAGGCGTACCCCGTGAGCAAAGATAAGGTATGCAAGGTAATAGACAAATACTCAAGGGATCGTAGTAACGTAATGCGGTATGAATCAAGAAACGGAGAAATCCCATAAACGATGTGCCATGTGCCCGAATAAGCTAAAAGGAATAGAGGAGAGACAACAACAACGAACGGGGGATAAACAAAAGGTGAAGCGGGGAAAAGCTGAAATGGAGTTTGCGGTATCAAACACGGTACTCAATGCTCAACCCCTACACTTTAAATCCGAACAATGCCGGGATGGATAGAATTGAAGCCTCTTAACCTACTCCTTAATCTGTGTGGTCTCGGTGCCTTCTTCCTCCTTCAGTATATTCTTTTTTAGCCAGTCATTCACGAACACGCCATGTGGATCAACGGTGTTCCTGAGCTCCACCCAGTCCTTCATCTTGGGGTACATGCCCCAGAGTTCCTCTTTGGACGTGGAGACAAAATTCTTGGCCCAATGAGGCCTCCCTCCTAGGTCTTTCATCAACCATTCAAAGGCATTGTAGTACCGCTTCCACTCGGGCGGGTTCCTGAGGAATGGTCGATAAAGCGTGGCATTTAGATAGAGAGTCGGGGCCGTCTGACAACTCTGATCGAGCCAAGGTTTTTCAGCCTGCACGGTGGTGTCGGCAACCCGGACCTCGATTGGCGCGTGCACGTATACTCCTTTCGGCGTGAACGGGATGCCGCTTTTGTTGTCCTTATCTCCATCCAGCCATGTCTGCAGGCGTTGGATTGCTTCCGGTCCTTTTTCTAAAGGAATTGCCCACTATTGGGGTTTCAAAGGGGAGTCAGATGTGTGCTTACATAAAAGGTTAGGGCGTTTGCTGGGATTGGGGAGATGAGAGGGGCGGTAAAGGTCTCATAAGAGTCAAAATCTTTTCCAGAAACATCTGGTAGAGCGGTTGGGTTGAATAGTAGCATTAACTCTCGGCTATCGCCTCAGTCCTTGCTTGCTTCAAACGGGTTCTCGTTGGAGAAGATTGGAATTGGAGCATTGACAAAGGAAGCAAGAAAATCTTATATTCACCTCATTAACAAGCTGGGAGAACAAACAGTCCATTGTAAGTGCCTCATGGCTTTTCTGGACAGCCGACCCGGTCGGCCCCTCCTCCCATCTATACTGCATAGAAAAAACATATCTCTCTACAATAGGAGTCAACCGCGGGAACCAAGTGGAGAAGTAGAGGGCAAGTTCGTATGAAAACCGCCCTAACCCCCCGCCGTACCAGCTATGCGGCCGCTCACACAATGGTTCCTCTGTTTTGTCTGCCGACCAAACGATCGACCGCCCAGAGTAGGGAAACCACCACACCCGTACAAATTCTGATTTGGTCCACAATTCCTTTTTCCAAGTATCCAAGATTTGGGGAGTCCTTACTACTTCTTGTTTCCAAGCCAAATTGAAAGCTGGCACAGCTTGGAAAACTATATGTGTAATAATTCCCAATCCACCAAGTGAAACCAGCGCAGCATGGTATAGATCGTCGTTTTCTGTCGCGCTGCACCTTAGGGATTCGCCATTCGAGAGCATTATCGTAAGGCCAACAACGGCTTGTGATAGGGTGCCATGCCTCAGGCTTGAGCCGTGTGTATTTGTGGCAATAGCTCCCGCAATGGATTGTGCTGCAATGCTACCAAGATTTGGCATAGCCCACCCTCGCTTTTCAAGCTCGTCCGCAAGCTGATAGAGCCTAATCCCAGCCTCGACTTCGAGTTGTAGCTCTCCGCAATTTTCGAAGACGACTGAGCTAAACCTGTCTAGATTTACCATCCAGGATGATGTGCAAGTGAGATCACTTGGCGAGTGACCCGAGCCCACCACAACGATCGTCTTTCCGCATTGCCGAGCAATATTAACAATTAAACGAATCTCCTTCTCTGACTGGGGCTGCAAGAACAATTCTGGATTTGAAAAATGTGTTTTTGCCCACGTGTGGTGCCTATGGTTGGCCGAGGCTCTGAATGGAATATGCGTACCAGTGTCGGCGTCCCAAGAAAGTGTTGAAATTGCATCGCTGGTATATTTTCGGAATCCCTTATGTGCTTCAGGGTCCATTTCGGGAGGACAAGAGGTTGTGAGACGGGGTTGGGTAACTCTGAGGTGGGGTAATCTGTGGCAAGGCTGGGGGTAAGGACGTGGGGCAATTCAAGGGATTCAAATGAAACGTGAGGGCGTACAATAGCTACGATAGATTTTAAGATGGAAGAGTACGCTGGATATAAGGCAGATATTGGGAAGAGGAGGGGTGGTGAGGAAGGGAGTCGCGGGCGATGTAAGCGGGCAGGCAGGATAGGTGAAAATATGTAATTACGAAACACTATAATGAACAGCAAGAGGGAAGTAGGGAGGAGGATGGATGCAGACGAAGATCTGAAGGAGAAAGGAGGGGAAAGATGACGAGGAGGGTGCAATTTTGAACAACAGTTTTCTGTGTTCCCTTGCTATACCCCCCCCCCCCCCCTTTAGCCATTATACGGTAAGGGAAGAGCGTCACATCTGGCAAGGTGAAGCAAGTACCGGTCTCATACAGTGCAATGTGCGTTGTAGCCTCGATGAGGCTTGCTGCCAGAACATCAGCGTCTCGAGGAGTGGGCGGTGTGTGAGACTCGGATCAGGCCAATTGCCTTCAAGGCGAAGGATGCTTGTGGGGGAGCAGTCACTGGACTAAGCTTAGAAAGTAATAGTTGCTGGGTTGAAAGAGGGATTCCGGGATAAACAATCCAAGTTCCTTGCATCGTGGTGCGAGCGGCCGCCACTTGGGCTCAGGAGGGGAGGGAGGGGAGGGGAAGGGGAAGGGGATGCAGGAGCAGCAAATCGGAAAGCGAGAAAAGGCAGAGAAAAATGAAGCCACAGTTAGCGATGCAGTGGGAACATCAACTCTAAACTCTAGAGGAGCCGATAGGGGTAGGGTCGAATAGGCGTTTTCTCCTATAGCCGAGAACAATTAGGATTGGCAGTAAAATTTAACCAACTGATTGATACAGCACTAGAAGCTATGAGGGAGAAGTCATTTTTTGGAGAAAGAAGAGGAGGATTTTCATGGCATGGTTTTGACGATAGCCGCTTTTGAGCCACTTCCCTACGGAGGCCCACATTACCGTACCGTATGTACCCTACTAGTACTCGAGTACGGTACTAGTGCTATTTACAGCAATGGCGGGAAGTCTGGAGTACAAAATCAATTTTTACTGTGCTGGGTGGGTATGTGATGTATACCTGTGCTCACTTTTCCTTCCAAATACCAATGCTTGTACAGTACTCTCGCAACTGCACTTAGAAGGCCATCACAGCGCATTATTTTGCACCACAGGACCACCTCTATTCCATATTGGTAAGTTGTTAAGGCAGCTGAATTTAACTTGTGTTGGCATAAAGTATCTGAAAATGAGACAGGGTTTTTTTCGCTGGTTGGGTGGTTGGGTAGCAATACTGGTAACGAGGTTTTCACAACTCCCCCGGTACGTACTCGGTACTCGAGCACCCAGCACACCCCACCGCCGCGAACAATATCTATTTCACAATTATGATACTTTCTCCCATTCAACCCCCCTAACGAGGTTTCCACTGCAATCTCAAAATCGATCCCCGATCGATAGCAAGCGGCAGCCAACAGCTCGCCAAAGTTGCATTGTTTTCGTGTCACAGCGAGGTGTTCTGACAAAACAAGAAAGAAAGAAAAAGTCATGACGACATAGGCTAGTGTTCAGTGTTTACGGAAAAGCGTGAACATACTGGCTAAAGAGAACATGGAGATTTTTTAAGCGGCGGCAACCTGCTTTTTTTATTTTTATTTTTAGAAGCACGAGAGCTATCAAGTTAGGATGCGCCTGTACGAGTACTTTGGCAATTTGGCTCCTCCCAGGCGGGGCAGATACAACCAGTTCATCCCGCAGAGTGGGAGAGATACCCGGCTCACAACAGCGTACTGTATGTACGATGGGCCAAAGAAATATGTCTCACTCTGTCATACCCGCTTGGGGCTTGTGCGATTATGGCCAAGAAGGGGGGGGTGGATCTTGGATGAGAAAAAGAGCTTTCCGGGATGGACCCCGCAATAATGGTTGATCGTGAAACTGGTTAAAATGGGAAATATCCTCCAAGCACATGATTTGAGAGAGGCTGAGAGGGAGAAGGAGCAAGAAAGGAAGCATGGAACGAAAAAAGAGAATAAAATATCAACCACACTGCCTACCGTCGTGTTTCCAACAGCCGCCGTCTAGCAACCCGCCACCCTTCCTGTCGGCAGAAGCATTGTTGGGTGGCATTACTATCCCCCTGCTGCTCTAAAAAAACCCTCGCATACCATTACTCAAGGGCTTTGTTCTAACTACCGCACCTGGAAACTGTGTTCGACATAGGGTCTGATGGGGGAGAAAAAACGTTTGTAAAACAAAGCACAAGTCATTGCGAATGGTATGTGCTACGGTGAGGGTGGTCACTTTCGTGATGTTCTAGGTCTTGAGTCTTCTGTTGGGGCTAGTCAGCGGTATCCACCGAAGACATCCTATTATCTACCCCACAAGCATTGGCTAAACACGTGAACTCATGGCATCATAGGCCAAAGTGAAAGCACCTCGTCGTACTACATTTCTATGTTGTACTCTTCTAGCACTCTTTCACTGTCTTGAATCACCTTTTACCTCTTTTGAATAGGTGTTGAACCTTAGAGGACTATTTAGTAAGTATCATACCATGAGACTATTTTATTCTCTTTTCTTAAAGCTGAGCCTACGCAAAGCCGAGGCATCTAGCTGCCCATCCTGATCACAAACCCTATAATATGATCTACTCAATGTATTTGGAAGCCTCTATCAAAGTCCAGGAGGAAATATATCTAAGCTAGGGCACACCATACCCACCCGGGCGCGGTGTCCCCGAGATTACTTCCAAATCAATCCCGCCCTCGTGCGCCGAGGTTTGAGCCGCAGCCGATCAGCTCATGAGTCGGGTCACCTTTGTTGTATATTAGGTTTTAAGTGCATTACTGCAGAGATTACCTGAGTGTGTTAACCGCAATCGCCATATCAGCGGATTGATTATGTTCACTTCCTTGCTCGTCCTTGAGGCGAACATACCGGCACTTTTTCACTATGTATCGGTCTTTGAGAGAAAAAGGAAAGAAGGGAAAAACAAGGAATTTTCTTTCTTTCTTCCGCACTGGGGGGAAATCTCTGGCGTTAAACATGTAGGTCTTGGGTTTTGCTACAGACGAAAAGCTAAACTTTCAGCTGAATACCGGTACCAGTTCCCCGTGTATCCCGGAATCTTAAGCTATTGCCGAAAGGTGTTCCTAGTTGCGGGGGTTTGAATTCCGCTCGGGAGAATAAGATAGGGCTTTAGGCATCCACACTTGGAAGCATCTGCACATTTCAGTGGTCTTTTCTAATATCTCGAGGGCTGCCGTGCTGCACCTTAACCTGCTATGCCTTTCTGCAGATGGCTTCCACTCGGCCATCCGGCTCGGTGTCACATAAAGTGCATCGCGGCTCTTATGACCAGGAAAATAAATAAATGAAAAACCGTAAATTTCCGAGGCGAGCAGACCTGGCGCACACTAGATAGTGCTTGACCTCGTTAATCTTGACTTTTTAAAATTGTGGAGTTCGGCTGATTAGGCATTCTCGCCTTCCGGTCAGGTTTCTGCTCAGTGTTATTGGCTGATGTCGTGTTCTGGGAATGAATGACCTCCGAAATAAATGCGCAAGTACGATACGCGAACCGCACTCCATCTAGTCCTAAGTAATCCGCGATGGGTCTAACAGGATCACCAAGGATCACTCGTGCCTAAAAACGGGTGCCCTAGGTTCTTCGCCCCCCTCGTTTTGATACCTACCTCCCGGAACTCTCACTTGGTTGACTTGGGGGGAGCTGCTCTTTTTTCTGACTAGTCTACCTGTATCGTGAGTAAGGACAACGATAGCATGGTAAGTTTAGCTCACCGGGATCGTGCTCGCTAATCTAAGCAGTGGTAGCAAGGCGCCTTCCGGTTCTAAGGGCACAGGTACGGTTTACGTGAAGAACGAAATAGACTTCTCCGCTGACCTTCCACCTCCTGTTATTGGTTGGCTTAGACTACTCGGCCCACGAAAATAAAGCGATATGAAATTGAGACATAAAGGCGCACAGCCACGATTATGACAATGGTAGATCATAGACGAACTCGACTTCACCTCACGTTCCGGAGTCGGGATTAGAACAGAAAATTTTTTATGTTTCTCAAACCTACAGCGCAGAGAGACCAACACTTCTCATTTCCTTGGGTGTTTAGCGAAAAGTGAAAAACAGCTACACTAGCTTCACGCCGATAAAAGTACTTTCTGAGTAATATTGTGACTTTAGGACATAGCCGAGTAGTCCGCCTTTCACGCCACATATTAACGATATATATGGGACTTTTCAAGGGTCAGGTGATGAGGCTCCTTTTTGCTCACCAGGGAAGCCTGCATCCTGGTTCCACTGGTTCCGCTCTTTTGGCTAGCTTCTTTGCCGTCCCAAGAACTCAACGATCCATGTAACCCATGCCAACCTTTCAGAGCAATTTGGTAAGGCGGATAGATCGCTACCTTTCTTCTTTCTTCTTTTCTTCCCTTTATACCAAGGACGAAAGGGGTGGATTGCTTGATGGCTTTCCTTGTCGATAGATCCTGGCCCAGACTCTAATTCTCTGCTTTCTCGGCGCCCGTCCGGACCGCTTTCGGACGTTTTACAGCCGCTTCCTGCGTGAGCCACTTGGGAAATGATGAACCGAAATGCCCTTCCTACAACCTGTTATCCCTCGCATGACAGGGGGGACATAGGCGCCACCTCTATACTTGGCAGCTTTTACCTCTCATTTTCCTCCAAACCAAGCGGTTCTCCAAAAGTTTTCAACGTCTTCTTGCTCCTCTGCCAAGGGACTGAAATAGAGGATAGTTAGTTGCAACTTGACCTTCATTGCAGAGCCTTACCTATTGGGTGTGTGTATACTCTTACTTCCCCTGCCCTCCTTTTGTCTGCGTTCACTATTTCCGCATTTCCGCCCAACTCCAAGACTCTTTAGTAAGAGATTTGCTCTAGCAATTAGATCGCTGCGGTCCGGTGATTGGGGAACTAGTGAGGGCTGCTACCATTGCAGCAGCAGTAATAGTAACGTTCCTCCTTTGGGTCTACTTACATATTATGTATTACGTAGAGTAAGAAGCATCAGTACGCACCCAACTGCAGTAATAAATTATATTGCCCCGTTCTCAGAATCCTCGGGGGGTTTGTCCATGTCTCAAGTCACCTTGGCCTAAATTCTGTACTGCACCTCAGAGGCTCTTGGGATATATTAATTCACCTTGACTAGCTAATAGGATCATGAAACAACAGTATCGTCAATTAATAAAAATTTAGTAGTCCTACTACTAGAAATTCGTACTCTTGGTACTGTTCCTATTCGGAGAATCTATCGGCCAAGCATGAGTTATCCCGAAGGCTTACTTCACGATCCAAGCCGGCACGGAGCCATTTGTAATGGCATAACCCCAAACTTCGGCATTGGTGACTAACACCCCTCTTTCCACTTTCCAACGTTAAGTTGGTACGTATCCAACCAAGCTCAGCCCTCCGAAACAACCAAACCGCATCACCTTCTAGGGCCGGGAGACGAAATACTCATCTCATTTGCCATCACCAAGGGATCTCTCCAAATGCCCGTACACACACACACACCCCCCTTTACACTCATAGAACCATACCTACCTCACACCCTCGGCTGGGATGTTTGGATTTCACTCCAAATGTCGATCAGGGCAGAGGGAGCCCCATTCGCCTGATTTTGATAGGGCTAGCAAACTCGATGAGGAGCCCCCCCCCCCACCTCCTCTTCCCTATAACATAACTGGAGCCGAGAGGCTGAGGAGGGCCGGAGGAAGGCAACAGCAGTAAGTGCCCGGAGCTTTGGTATTCCAAGTCCAAAAGGTGCCTCGTGGGTGCCATCCCCAGCAATGAGAATTATGAGACAATCCGCCTGAACCTTCTCGCTAAGTCTATCCCCCGGACTACTAGTCCCAAGAGGAGTATTTCACACAGTTTGGACATAGGAGAGTCATAGTATTTAACCACCACCCCCCGAATTGGACCCCATCCTGTTATCATCACCTGCTTCAGAAAGACAAGATATCGACTATATTCTTCTATATATCCTCTCTTTAAACCAAGTGTGGAAGACACAATCTAATAACTTCTTGTATCAAGCCTACGCTCATTTCCTCCCATTTCCATTCTTCATTCCCCCCCAACTAATTTTACAAGAGAGATATATCGATGTCTTCGTCATATAGACCAATAGTTGCCATTGCCGGTCTCAATGGAGCTCTGGGCCAGCAGACTCTTGCAGCTCTTCTTTCTCCTCAATTCATCAACTCTTTTCAGTTGCCTATAAGAGTTTTGACAAGAAATCCATCTAATCTTGATGGGTATGTCTACTCTGCAGATATGGTATGGCGAAACTCTCTCTAGAAATTTTTGGCACATTGCCGACACTGCATGCCTTCCTTTCGTGAGAATGGGATGTGGTGATCAAATCGACCACGAATGGTACGAGATAAAGCTAACTCTAGATGTGATTTTATCCGAGAATACAGGCTCAATATCTCTATGCGGACTATGACGACCCAGAGGTACTTGATGCGGCACTGGAAAACGTTGATGTTGTGATAAACCTACTTGGAAGTAAGTACCTTCCTTCCCTTCGTTTTCCTTCCGTTTTACTCTTTCTTCTGCCAGCTGCCATTTTAATTTTTCTGCCCTGTTCTCTCGCTTTCTGGTCGTTTACTTTGCCACGCTAGCGCATTTTGTTTTGCATTTATATTTTTATTCAGGCGATGGTGAACGTCAATGCGTTCTTACAGTGGAAGCTGACATGTGCCGTTTGAAGTGTACCCGACATCCTGGGATCGACTTGGCGAAGCCGCTTACCGAATTGGGGCCAAACTATACATTCCCTCTGAATTGTAAGTATCAGCCTAACCAACGAAAGAGAGCCCATCGCCCATCCCGCAACATCATTGTCACTTCATTCTGAAGGGGGGGGTTTTTATTTTATTTTAAAAAAAGTAACTGACAATAATGTCATTAATGAAGTGGCCCGGACCACAGATACTTCAATTACCGGTCACCATTTGCAGAGAAGCAAGTCCAATCAAACCGTGCAAGGCAAGATGGCATCAAATCCGTACAGATATTTTGCGGGATCTTCATGGAGCACGCTATCCCCTCTGGGAGATTTTTGGGGATCGATCTGCCAAGCCGAAGAGTCACAGCCGTTGTCCAGGCTGGCAGGCCAGAGCCTAGAGTCTCCTTCACTTCTGTGAGAGATGTCGCCATGACAATCGCATCTGTCGCTTCTCGAAGCCCGAGCAGTCTCCCCGATTCAATTCGAATCGCCGGTGATACTTGGACGTTAAGGCAACTAGGGGAGTATTACGAGAGCCTCATCGGTGCTCAGGTGCATGTCACAACACAAGATTATTCAGCCTTCAGCCAATCAGTGCTTCACGGTAGCTACCAGAATATCAGGGGTCACTACCAACTCGCTGCGGGAGCTGGTCTATTGGATTACAGTACCAATCTTAATGAGTGGGTCAATGATGGGATGTGGCGATGGAGGTCCATCCAGCATCTACTTGCCGGTATTTAGTCTAGTCTAGTCTTTTTTGTTTTTTGTTTTTTCTAATTTTTCATTAATTTTTCATCCCTCTCCCCTTTATTCTCTTTTTATTACTTCTCTCTTTCCTATTCTTCTTATTTCTTGCTGCTTTTTCTATTCCTATTTCATTTCGATTTTCAACTTCCTTCATTATATTCATATTCCGGCCACCGATGAACAAAGCCCCTTTCAAAAAACGGAAAGGTCTCGTAACTAAACATGCACGTCAGCAAACCAGCCTCCGTCAAGTGCTACTCAACAAAGGACAATTCCTGAAACCCACACGACGGGGAGGACAGAAGCTGAGCAACAGGCACCGGCAGCACCACGTCGGAGGTCACGAAGGATCCGGGGGCTGCTGCGACTGAGGGCGTGTGGGAGGGGTGATGGCACAGTGTCGACGCAGGGGCGGAGGTCGTCATTAAGAAGCTATCGCAACAATCAGGGCAATGCGAGCCGGCAAGGAGATAGGAACCCGCCTGGGGCACGAGGGGCCAGGAACCAATGATACGATCGACCGATAAACGCACATATGAGCCCACGCGAGGGTATCCCGAAGGAAAAATGGGCGATTATAAAGTCTAGAGTTTGGGGGAATTTTATTCTTTTCATTATACCTAGGGTTTCTTTTCCTTCTCTCATTTAATTGTTGTCTTTATTTCTTTATTTTTCCTATTTTCCATATTTTCTCTTCTAAAGCGCACAGGCTGGCCTAATGAATAATTAGAGGGTTTTTCTATCTTTCTTACGTTGTGGTCTGTTTAATTTATCTCCCAATATAGAGCTATATGCTACTCTGCTCGTCGTATCATGTACAAGGGGCAGGCATTCAGTTTTCGAACACACCAAAGTGGCTTACCCGCAAAAAATCCTCGAAAACTGGTGAGGTCACAAAGTGGTGTGTTCGATCGCTATATGCCTGCCCCTAGTATATTTGCGTGGGGCCCATGCTTAAATGAGTCAATGATCTCCTTGGCCCAACAATCTTTCGTCAAGCTCCGTAGACACAATTCTAAGAGAATCTAAGGGAAGCCGGTGGAAAAGGCTATGTTTTACTACGGAGACAGGGTCACATTTTACACTGACTCCCACAACGCTATCCTCATAACAGTTAAGGGTTACCAGTATGCAATAATCTTGACCCACACTACGGTTCGTATCAAAAGCTAGATATCCCCTACCGGTTTTCTCAAGGCTTGTAGGAATTTGTAGACGGTACGAAAGCCGAGTAAACTATCAATTAGCCACTCAAGCGACTAGGCCCCTCCTGGGAGGAGAAGTGCAAATAGTTGTTTGAATCATGATTTGCGAGGATTCCCTCGCGAAAACGCCTCCACGTCACGCCTAGTAGCTGCCATAAGCAACTGGGCAAAGAACAGAGGGAGGGAGGGGTGATGTCTCAATTTGGAAAACCTCTCCGACTTTCATTTGGCTAGGATTTTTTTTGTCACTATGGTTACTCTAGCAAGAGTATCGGGAGAAAAATAAGTAAAGAAGAGAAAGGTAATGGGATGTGATTTACAATCTTAGAGTCATTAGGATACATTACTGATACTCGTTTTCCAAAGAAAGGAAAGAAAGAGAATGTTAAAAATGTGCGAAGGTTAAGGCAGCTACCGGTACCGGTATTGTCATAGGAAACTGGCCACGCCAGTGGTGCCCTAAGCTAAGTGAGTACCGCAGGTATATATGATACTGTATGACCAGTAGAGGTATCATACTGATGGTGGTGGCCGGAACACTTACAAACTTGAACCAACCCTATCCCATCCGGGTATTCAGGGCAAAGAAGTTGGAAAAGACTTGACTTACCTCTCTGTTTCTTGTAAGCTCCGCCCATAGAAACGGTTAACTTGTCATTGACTCACGCTGCCATACAACACACACCCCTTCCACATTTGGACGGTTGGTAAGAAGTCTGTTGTGGCTACAAAACATAGTTTTGTAGAACCTATCGGAGCTTGGAACTACAGATTCTGCAGAACCTATCAGAGCCTGGAACTGAAGATGAAGGGGAGGGAAATAAAAAAATAAAAATAAAAAAATTAAAATGCTATAACACACTTTGAAGGTAATTGTCCCTCTTCCAAGGGTCACTTAGCTTTGGACTTTTGCTAGTGGGCACAGGAGGTCTCTTTCTTTCTTTCTCTCTTTTTTTGATCCGAAAAATCTAACTCATGATACCTGAACCTCCATGCTTTTACATCAAGGTGCCTCAGTGCGTTCAGATGTTGTGCAAAGCATGAGGATACTGCCGGCTAACACGATAAAGTCACACAATGCAACTTGCCATATTTACTCATTACTAAAAAACCATCCGTTTAATTTTGGATACTTTCTTGGTCCCCCTGTCACAAGCTCAGGTGACGGGTAACCTAGCTGTTACCGAGATATCTAATATTGGTAAGCGTCGGGAGCCGTTAGAGCCCCATGTCGATCCCCGCGCCCCCACCACGAGGTGGACAAGATGCGGCTGAATTTAAGCTATTCCATGCAGTATCATATCACGGGCGAGGACTGGACAAGTTATATCATAGCCAAAAACTTCCATCCCACCTTTTCCACTCCCCTCATCCCACACCACCATCTTTTCCCTGCCCACCCTGGACCTCATCCTCTTGCCCACTCCTTTGACCCATCCTTCCCCTCTTATGGATATGGATATGATGCGATAGGGTGAGGCAAGTTTTTTTCTTTTATAATATATCAAATTTTGCAGTCAACCCCACTTGGCGATAGCTGCCCAATTTTACCTACTTTTCACAAGAAGGGCGGACAAGCAAACAAGCCAGATCTCCTCAACTTCGCTCTCTCTTTCTTCATCCATCTGTTGTGAGACATAAACGATCGGTACCTTGCCCTAAAGCTTCCTGATCACATACATACCCCGCCACCAATCCTATCTTACCGTATCATCATCGACCCTCTGTCTCGCTCTCTCCACCGGTACTTCTTCCCCCCAACCCTGATAAGTCCTCGTCTCTGCACACCTCCATTCCCGCCCCTCCCTCCCTCACTCTTGCAGTATGATACTATGCGATAAATGGTTTACTCGTTCGGCTGAACAAGCACAAACAGCATCACGACCGCGGCAAACAACTCTAAAAAACGGAAGGAGAAAATAACACAATCAAGAATCAAAAACAAATCGACATGCTCGCGATATTACGGAAATCACGGCTGAAGGATCAGGAGATGCGTGTGTTAATGCTGGGACTCGACAATGCCGGGAAGACTACTATCGTCAAACACGTCATGGGCGAGGATGTGAGCACTGTGAGTCCCACATTGGGTTTCATTATCAAGACAATCGATTACAAAGGGTACGTACAGGGTGGTATGTGGTTCATTAAACATCCACCCTCTTCCTACCTTTTATTGCCCTGAATTGCTCAGGCGCACATACATACATACTCCTCAGCTGGTGGAAGTGGAGGAAGGGAACCGAGGGAAGGCAGCATCTCTACAAAAGTTACACAACTCGCTAATCTACTTTTGCGGCTCTATAGTTTTAAGCTGAACATATGTAAGTAAAAGAGAGAGAAAAACGTTCGAGCATGTGAACACTCTTCCTCCCTCCCACCCTCCTTTTTCTTTCGCTTGTGCCCCCTGCCGTCAAACACCCGGCTGACGAGAAGGTGCTGATGACGAAATAGGGGATGTGGGCGGCCAAAAAACACTCCGCAGTTACTGGAGAAACTATTTTGAAAAGACCGACTCCCTCATCTGGGTCGTTGACGCAACCGACCGGTTCAGACTCAATGATTGCAGGACGGAACTTCATGGACTTCTCCAAGAGGAGGCTAGTCCCCTCTCCTCTTTATCCTATACAAGTTTTACTAATAGGAAGCGGGGCAAACAATAGAGGCTCCTCGGCGCCTCACTGCTGGTGTTCGCCAACAAAACCGATATAAGCGGCTGTATGACAGAAGCCGAAATCACCCAGGTACACACTCCATTGTCCTTCTCCCCTCCGCCTCGCTTTTCCAACCTTCCTCTTTAATGCTCAGCACATTAATCCATAATTCGCCTACGGCACATCATAGGGACTCAACCTCAAAGATATAAAAACGCATAAATGGGCTATCTTCTCCTGTAGTGCAATCACCGGGGAAAACATCTCGGAAGGCCTTGATTGGGTCGTCAGTGATGCGCAGGAAAGATTATTCTTGTATAATGGGTTGGGCGGTGGCGCCGCTGCTGCTAATACTGCCAAGGGTCAGTTAAACTAGTCCAGCTCGCCAGTTTTGGAACACAGGAGAATGGGTGGCTGTGGCTGTGGCTGTGTTATGTCGGGTGCCACAATGGGGGCGGTGGTTGGTGATGATTCCCTCTCGCACACCCAACCTAGAGCATTATACCACGAATTCAAATTCACTATTTATGCTTGGCTTACGAACTACTATATCACACCACATCTAGCGTGAAGACAATCGAGCATCATCAATAGATAGGAAATTCACCAACGTACCTTATCGTAGGCGCCTGCATTGTCATTAACCGCCCTATATATACATTCCAACCATTCTGCACTGAGAAAAAACTATAAGGTAAACGAGCATAAGTCGGAGCGGAAAAATTAACTACAAGCAATATTATAAAAAGCAGTGGGAAGTGGGGGGAATACACCGCAGTCCAGTATCTCACGGCACCCTACGTTTCTAGCCCCACCGGTGTGGGTAGATGAGCGCTAGAACTACTATAAACCACCATGCTACCGTATGATACAAGCGCAGGACGAAACTGCACTGCACTTGCATAGTGGCATAAACTCCGGCTACGAGCTCCATATCACGAAAACTCCCCAGAACTAAATTATCATACTGTACTGTATTACATTCTCCAGACTCTTTACCTACGGCACACTCTTGGTACGGCACTGCACAGTGAACGCTCACATTGGTTTCCTTTTCCTTTTCCCTTTCCTCTTTCCTCTTTTTTTTTTGGTGGGGGAGAGGTCAAGTCCATACTACTCGAGTACTGGTACTCGAGTAGGCCTACCCGCATATGTTACCGGAAGATCCACAGCACACGCAAGCACCCCAAACTCGACCCGGGAACCCCGTGGAAACGGAAGAAAGCCCCGGCAACTGATCCCAGATTTTGAACAAAAATAAACAAAAATAAACAAAAATAAACAAAAATAAAGGCTACAAGTACTGTACGGTATGATACTAAATATCAAAACCACCCAGCCATATAACAACGACAAGGCTGAGGTGCTGAGGTTGGAATGTCCGAACTGGGTCCACTTGATGTAAAAAAGGAAGAAAAAAAAGATTCACTTTACCATAAACGGGCACACTCTTTAACTTGGCGGGAAAGGAGGAAGAAGAGTTTTTTTTTCTGGTTGTCTGGTTGTGCTCCGCTCCTTCCTTCCTTCCTTCCTTCCTCATTATGTCATAAACTCCTAGGTTCACATCGTATATCGCTATTACACTACCGGTACTCGAGTAAATAATATTATACAATATGATACAGTAAATTCCCACAGAAACGTTTTGTGTGTGCGACCGAAGCTTCCCTTTCAGCAGAGCCTTACGCTATGACAACTGTGGACTACCGTACGGTAACGGTTACAAGGAGTAAAAAGTATTGCGCAATTGTGGCCCATGCGACCGGGCGGCCGGGCGGCCGGGCGGGAAGAACCCGTTTCATGGGCCAAGGGGGAGGGGGGGGGGATCTCATACCGGTATTCCCCAAGACTTTTATTTTATTTTATTTTTATTTCTACTTCTTTAATTTATCATAGTCAAATAGTTTCTATATTGAATGAAGGAAAAGAAAAAGAAAAAAACGTGCAATGTGCTCCATTCTTATTATTACTATTACCAGCGGGTTAGGAATAATAATATCCCGTTGCAACGATACGGTATAAAAATTAATAATTATTATAATGAAGGAATTCCTCAGGTTTCAAGCTAGCAAAAACACAATTACACACACACACACATCAGATCTAAGCCAACAAGACAAGCCCTACCGGTAGTACTCGTATGATAGTATTCTAAAAGCAAACAGATATATAGAGATGAACCGGTCAAAAAAAAAAAAAGATTCCGATGGGCAGTGTGTGTGTGCGTGATCATTGCAGATCCACCATCTCGTACTCCGCCCTCCAACTTCCCTTCCCCCCCTTTGTGTGCCACCTAACCCTCAAGTGTGGGTCACTTATAGGCGGGCGGTGAAGATCCAGAGGTATTGAGTAGGAAGTAGGAGGAGGAGGGGGGGGGGGTTTAGCATGATATTGCCGAATACATTCACGTATTATAACATGTAGAAGGGGAGTGTGAAGAGGGGAGGGGGAGGGGGCTTAGTATGTGAGATGGTTTATATATCCATTATGATACTATACTTAATAAAATAAAATAAAAATACATTCACGATAGTGTATTCTAATAACATATAATAACATAGTCCAGCCTATGACAATATTATCATATTCCCAGGGAAGCCCACGTACGAAAAGTCAACCTGCCGGCCATCCGGCAAACGCATTCGGCCTGCTTCTCCCGCTTCTTCCACTTCACTCTACTCCACTATTAACTACCCCTAAAATAAAAGCTAGGCTAGGATATATTATATTGCGCTAGACTACCATATCACCTACAGTATCAACAACACAGAAGAAGGAACGCTTCCAAAAGCCAACGCCTTTCAAGTTTACAATGGAAATCGGGGGGGGAGGAACCAAATGGGAAAACACAAGTCGTTAAGAAGGAGGGGGAAACATTAGGTATCAAGCAAGTAAGGTACATGGACTATCCTATCCTATGTTATCAGGAAGAGGAAGAAAAAGAAAAAAGTAAGAAAGGGCTACAAAAAACACACGGCAGAAGTTGGACGGGAATAAAAATGTAAAAAAAGGGCAACAGCTAGCTTTTAGAAAAGGAGAAAAGAAACAGAGAAACTCCAAGAATTAATCCGCAAATACATCGCCAGTTCTACCAGACTTGCTTGCTCATACCCCGACAAGCGCCTAGATCGCGCCCTGCTCGCATATCCGAATAGAGTTGTATATAGCCTTGCCGAGGCTCGACGAGTAAGGAGCCATCTCACCATTATTTAGTTTTATATGCATGATACCTTGGGAAGAGTACGTATGATCCCCACTCATAGGCTTACTTTCCCTCAGAGTAGCCCACAGAGAATTGGCCTTCCGGCACCGCCGCCGAGTCTGCGCCCCTTCCTCCCCCAGTAGTATCAGAAGGATGGACAATATACAAATTCTGCTGGTAAGAAATAGGTTGCCGCTTGGCGCTCTTTGGGGGTGGCGGTGTGACCGCAGGTATCAGGGAACCAGAGCTTGTCATCGAGCGGTGGTGACTTGGGCCTTCGCTGCCTCCCACGAGCATTTCTTCTATCGGGGACCCTGCGTAGAAGGTTGGAAGCTCAACCAGGGAGGAGCCGCTGAGCTGGTTGTCGGCAAGCTCAAAGGGCAAATCGATGCCGCGCTTCTCGTCGCCGCCGTTGCCAGTCATCGAGAGGGATGTTTCCTCAATCGTTGGGGGTTGGTCCGTTTCGTGGTTCTCGTTCCGGTCGGTGTCACGGATACCAAACTGTGCTATAGTTCGCCTGCGCAAGAGGAAAATATTAGCTGAGGCCCCAGCAACGCTATACCAGCCGGAGGTGAAATGGGGGGGATACATCTTCCGCGTAACCCATGAAGCGAGAATCTTCCCACGCTGTTTCTCGCCAAGCCGAGATCTCGGGAAATCCCCCTTGCCCACAAAGGCAACGATATCGACAACAAGTTGATGTTCGTTCAGAATGGCATTTACGATCACTGGTACCATCGATGCGAGATACGACTTGACCCGAACCTCAACCAAGACCACAACCAACCCACCGGCTTGGAAGACCGCACTACTAGACATCAGACGCGTTTCATCCTTGTAGCAAAAGGACTGGGAACCCTTACCTTCCTCCGGAAACTATGTTTCTATGGCACCGCTCCACAGAATCCTCAATGTCCATAGGGAAGTGACTTAACCCATTGACCTCGAATGTTTCACCAATGCTACCAAGCACAAACAATACCTGCATCTCCACTTGGGCCCCCCCCGGGCCTATTGGCCTCGAAACAGTGTGCAAGAACCCGAGATCACCGGTTCTAACATAGGTTATCCGTAGATCTCCATCCATTGTCTTGCCATTGAATCGATCCTCATCAAAAGCGTCTTTCGAGCCATAGAAAGATTTGACACAAGCTTCCGACTCCACCCAGATCTCGCCGTACTCTCCCGTCCTACAAAGCATGCATGTTTCTGGGTTCACAACCGCTACCTGGGTCGACACGGGAACCATACCCGAATCCTGGACGAGGAGAGCATTTGGGTAGGTTTCCGGATCAACAGGGTACACCAAGCCACGCCTGAGTGCCTTCGTGTCAAGCCACAATTCTATTGGCTCAGTATTCGTATAAGAGCGGGAGGCGATCATAGGATTCAGCACGTGGCTATAGATAGTGTTGATAGCCGTCTTATCTAACCCCGTAGTAGCAAAATGCAGCCGGACTCTCTGGACTTGTGGAGCGTCAGCTCCTATTTTGCACGATCCATGTTTCGGGTTCTTACTTACATATGTCTGCCCTTGGCCGTCCCTCGCAGGTGATCATCATATTTTTTAACTCAAGCATTGTAAATCCTTTGGAAGGCATAGTCGATATCGCATGGTCTAGCATTTGAGGAGTGGCATATGTATCTTTGATCTTATACCTCGACAGTGTCAAGAATAGGCTTAGTGGGTTCTGTGCAAAATCCACCGGAGATACCAAGTATGTCGGAGCACCTATTTGAAAAGTGGATTGTTTAGAATAAGACCCCAATAAAGCGTAACAAAATGGTGACGGGTAACATGCCAACAAATACACCCATTAACAGGGAAACCACGAACCCCACACCACTAGTGCTCCTGACACACCCTACCACCGGCCGACTAGAGGTCATTTGACAAGTCTCTTTCATGACTTTGCACATCCCCATGATGGTATCATGCCCAAGGCCAACTGCGACCCTTCTTTGGTCCGGAGTCCAGTAGGTCCATACAAGTGCAACGGATTCAGATCGAACCCAATCCGGATTCATAGCGAGCCCCAAATCTCTGCAGCCACTGTTACTCCTCGGAGGTTTTGCTGTGTTGTGAATAGGAGGCATATGGATGTTCAATACTGCGGCACTTTGCTTCAAATGCGTGGATAGCGGTTTCCCCTTCAATAGATGATCGACCTCCGCGTTTACCAGAATCGCTTTGACATCAAAATCTGCAATCATGTGAAGAAGTGCCGGAATATCCTCATTCAATCGATTTTGATCCAGGGGCGCTAGTGGAACAGCGACAACCCCTAAACAAAAGCAGGCATGCACAGCGAACACAAAATCCTCTGAATGCGTATACATCAAGACCACATGATCGCCAGCCTTGACTCTCCACTTGTTCTTGATTTGACCGGCCACGGCAGCAATCTTAGTGTCCAGCTTCTTCCAGGTAACGCCCTTACCCTCTCTACACCTAGCATCAATGGTGCAATAGGAAAGTTCCTCGGCCTGTCGAGCAACACGCCATTGCAATAGATCCACAATTGACGAAAAGTTGTTCAGTGGCGTTGAGGTCCTGTCATCGATAACAACTTCTCGATAATCCACACCAGAGTACTGTTTCTCTTGCATAAGCAAAATGTCCTGTCTATACTGTGTAGCAAGGTGACTCCAGATGCCTCCATTCGGATCTATGCCAATAGGTAGGTTGAGAACAGCTCTATGAACCCCAAATTTCACATGAACGCAAGGCAGGGTCCCAGAATGGAATTCATTCCGGCAAAGCATGTTCCCAATTTCTCTCCGACCATTCTTCAAGACTCGGGGAAGCGTATTTGGCGCTGTAATCATAACGCAATAAACTCGAAGGTGATGTTCACTTAGGAGCACGTCCATACATCTCTCTGAAAGTTGGTCAATAAGTGCAATATCGAGCTGGCGTGCAACACCCCCCGCACTTGTTGGTGCAGTCGAAGCAGCCTGTGACTCTAAAAGTATAATTGGCAGATGTTCCTCATTGACATAAACATCAAATGCCGAGCTTGAGAGACAGGGTTAGTCTACAAAAGATGCAAGAAAGGGGGTTTTCGCCGAAAGTGAAAGAGGAGACAAACCAATCATAAATTTTTGGAATATTCTTCATGATACTAAAAACCAAATGCTGAACGAAGAAGCACCTAAACTCCTCCCTTCCTTCCGCTCCTTCCTCTACCCATTCTACTTTCTGACGCAACCGATCCTCATAGAGACCCAGAACGAATATCTTTCCCTCGATCACGCACCCTAACAAACCTGTTCTTAGGAACTCCAGCTCGAGGCTAACCGGATGTGGATTGCCCTCTTCAAACCTGTAGGGTCGGGCATGGAATATGTTCTCGGTCTGCTTGGTGAGTGCCCAGAAGCCCCCGGATAGCGACGGCGAATCAACCCATATCTCTCCTATGACATTCGGAGCACAGAGTAACAAAGTCTCGGGATCCACGACGGCAAGTGTGGCATCCGGTATAGGATATCCGAACGCTCCGACCCTCACTGTGCCTGGATCTCCCGCTTTCTTCTGGGCCTCCTCCCCAACAGCTAAGACCACGACATCGTTGGTCTTCAAGGCCTCCTTGTCTAGCAGAACCTCCATGAGCTCGGTCACCTTTTTGCCTGCCTTCTTTGTTATACCACCACTCAGCAATGATGAGTACCCGTTGACCCCAACACCTACTCCTTGGCCTGGGCCATCCTCCGGCTCGTCCGGCTCACTATCCTCGTGCTCCTCCGGCTGGTGCACAGGACACCCCATCCGCTCCTCACCGCCGAGCCAGTCCCTCATACTGATCACCATGCCGCCGTGTTCAGGAAGGCAGAGCATGGGTGCCACAGCATCCCTCGCTCTTGTATTCCCCAAAGGCCTAAGCCAACGGTCGGCAAGAATCTCATGGAATTCCGGGTCGACGGTCAGCGCATCAATCAACATAAACCTAACAGTAGAAAAGTCCACAGTGAGCCTCTTCTGGAAGTTCCTAGTCACCATGGGCTCCTTCTGGTAATTGTAAGCTACCAACTTGAGCGCTGGATAATCTGCTAGGCACAACGTCGCTTTGTATCTTGTTATAATGTTTGCATAAAGACCAGGCGTTGTTGCAGTAGCCTGCGAGAGCCAAACCGTTGTTTGCCCTCCATATACAGCCAGCAGCGCCCCAAATATCATGCCTATCCCCTGTCTTGGATCCAAATAACTAACCAGAATGTCACCAGTTTGTCTCCCCGACATTGGGCGGCTCGCTCTATCCCGTAATCTGGAATGAAACGTATCCTTGCTATCACTATCGGGGATAGTAGATATAATAGCACTTAAACAGGCCATCTGGTGCATAATCGTCCGATGGCTCATGACCACGCCCCGTAGCTCGCCTTCGGGAGATCTAGCAAAATCTATGTATGCCAGGTCTGGTACAGAGAGAGCAGGCATTTCCTGATTTTTTCCTGGCCGCAACGATCCGAACTCATTGGTTTTCCACCATTCCACCCCCCGAGGCCATGAAAGTTTCTGCGTTGTAAGGTCCCGTTGAAATACTTTCAGGTTGTTGTCGGTAGTTAGAGCTAAATGTGATTGAGTGGTTGTCAAGACGTAATTGAGCTTTTGGTAGTCCTCGAGGTTATTTATAGGTACCGCTACTACTCCAGCAATAAAGCATCCAAACAATGCCACAGCGAATTCAATAACTTCTACATCTCGGTATACAAGCGCAACTCTATCTCCACGATAGAGGTTCGACTTGTCTCTAATAACTTGCGCAACCTTCTCAGCACGAGATGCAAGCT
>Ga0307509_10003734_pt1 | contig 22688 bp, 14 predicted proteins | sample 10_EM_MG_FD_202245 | JGI IMG/M metagenome (GOLD analysis project Ga0307509, IMG submission 202245) | Populus trichocarpa ectomycorrhiza microbial communities from riparian zone in the Pacific Northwest, United States - 10_EM | ecosystem: Host-associated > Plants > Roots > Unclassified | place... | reverse complement strand
CCGGACGAGGTCGGCAGGGTGTGAAAACATTAGGACGCGAGATCTGAAGATGAGTGAAGCCCTGACGTTCGCTGAGAAGGAACCGGCATCAGGGCGGGAGAGTCATAGATCCGACGCAGTCAGAACCCAATAGCGGAGGACCCGACGCAGTAGGAATGGAAGAGTCGTAGATCAGGGGGAGTCAGGAGGTAATAGAGGAGCACCAGACGCAGTCAGGACGCACAGGACGTAGGGGTCCGTGTCCGGATGGCGTCAGGACGGATGGCGCTAGGTGACGCAAAGTCAGGAGCCGACGTCGATCCGACCTTACCTCCTGATTCGCGATTAGCATTCCGACGTCCCGGGCGTCAGACCCACGGGGCGCACAGGACGCAAGGTATTACTTTTGCTGATGTAGTGGAGCTGGAGGATACACAATACTGGTCGGAAAAGAACCGGTCCACACCCAACATGTTCAAACAGATCAAAGAATTCGTGGAATCCAACCAGGGGTTGGATACAGTGATTGTTATTGTGGCGGTTGAAGCAGGTTTCGACCAGGTGGACGTGGACGATCTATGCGCCATGCTATCATACCGTGGAGCCAAGACAAACTTGATATAGTGGGTCAGAAGGTGGGCCACGGGACGAAGGATGCGATTCACATTCTATGGTATGATTAGGAAGAAGTACGATTTGAACAAAGATGTGCCTTAAGGGAGCCCGCTATCGCCCTTCTTGTTCGGACTGTATATGGCAGATGTGATTAGGCCACAGTTTCCGATGTGGATAGGAATGATAAGCATGTGCGCAAGCTAGGTGGACAATGGTAGAATATTGATGGCAGGGGTGGGAAAAGATAACGTGAAGGAGAAACTGGAGGAAATGTAGGAGGATTGCAGTGAAATTGCAGAGCTAAGAGGTTTGGGGTTTAATCCAGGCAAGGTGGACTGGATTGGTTTTGGGAAGGGAGAATTGGCGTATGTTGAGGGTTGGAGGGTTGGAGAAAAAGGACGTAAAGGAGATTGGCATTGTGGGGTAATGAATGGATAAAGAGAGGAAGATGGGTGTGCACGTAGAGTACTGGTTGGAAAGAGGTATAGGGGTTAAGAGGAGGATAGTGAGTTTGAGCTGGAGGTATACATGCGAAGGGGGCCTTGGTGAATGGGAATGCATGAGGTTGATCCAAGGAACGTACCTTCCAACAGTATACTACGGGCTGGAATTCATTGCCGACGAGGATAAATTGAGAAAGAAGATCCAAATCTGAATCAACCATCCGATTTGATCCATGTTCAGAATACCCGTGAAGTTTTCCTCCAAGATTTTAACGGTGAAGACAGTGAATTATCCTACTGCTATAGAGACAAGAGCGGCTACTAGGAAGGCTTATGCAAGACACTGAAAGTTCAGGTATTGTGAAGGACTGCCGTGGTTCGGGTGCATAGCCGAGAAGTGGAGAGACGACAGGTTGAACACACTATAACTTCCTTGGTGAAGGTTAGTGACCGCTTACACAGAACAGACATCGTCAAGAATAGGCACAAGGCCATCCTCGCGGACCTGGTCCGATGAGAAGGAGGGATAAAGGATGACAAGGTATGGGTGTACAGGGATAGATCAAGGAGCAAGGCGATGGGTTTGTCCGCATGGGTTCAGATGGGAGGGGAGGAGATCGTTGCGGAAGAATTGGGGATGAGGGTCCCGGCAGACTGGAGCATTGTCTAGATGGAGATTTGTGCAATGACAATTCCAGTCAAGGACCTGGTGCAATGGGGAAAGAGCAATCTCCATTTGTTGACTTACAGCGTATTGGGAATACTCACCATAGATGACATGAGGCCAGAAAGATGCTCGACTCAGTTGTAGGATATGTGGGCAGATATCCTCAATGAGTCGGATGTGGTGAACCTGGTATGGGTACCAAGCAACTCTGGGATTGTAGGTAATGAGGCTGCGGATAAGGTGGCCTAGAGGTACAGAAACAGCAGGCTGAATGACAACAGGAGGTGGAAGGACGTGGACTACCAGGTGGGGACGAAGGAGAGGATTGATGGATGGGGAATGGAGGAATGGGTTGATTGGCACGACAAGGATGGCCACGACTACCATACAAGGCAACCGCCAAAGCTGCGCTCCATGAGAAGCCTGTCGAGGCTGGACGTCTCCGTGCTGATAAGCCAGAGATCGGGTGCCGACAATAGAGGCCACAAGGAATGCACAGGCGGATCCAACAAGCTCCACCTGATAAACTACCCGAGGTACGCGAGGTAATGTCCGGAACCTGAAACCGTAATAGATCACAAGGAACTAGAGATTTGGAAGAAGTGGTGTCTAACTCACCACTTCTTGGGGATCACTATCCCGGCAAACTTAATAGAACAACTGAACACCAGGATCATGTACAGTAATCCTTTCAAAGAAACAATCACAGTTGAAGTAAACGGTCAAATCGAGATGAGGAGACTGGGCAAGGTCCCATGCGAAGGTTGCGGTATAGTTCATACTGGTCGGTGCATTGAGGACGTGGTGGACTTGAAGGGCGGTTAGTTTTTCGTGGAAAATCGGGAGATGGAGTGCAAGATGTGCGGTGGGAAGTAGTGTGGTGGTTGCACAATGACACCGGGTGGATCGGGGCTCAAGGCCCATTTACGGTGGAAGGTGAATGATTGTGGGAGAAAGTGGGAGATGGAGTACTGAGAGGGAGCGAAGAAGAGGTGGGGTTCCCTTAGTAAGGGTTGTAAATTGACTTTGTTGGGGAAGTGGATACATCAAAATTGGGATAATGATAAGGGGTGCGGAGGATGTCGGGTGAAAATAAGGATCAATAGTTGAAAGTTCAGGTTACGAGATATGAAGCTTGTATGAACGGGATGGTGGGATGGATGATGGAGAATCCCACAGGACGGGAATGAGGGGGAGTTGTGGTTGGTGTGATTGTTGTTGTTTTGTTGTTTTGTTGTTGTTATTTTTATTGTAGTTTTGTTTTGTTTTTGTTTTTATTTTTATTTTTGATTGGGTATGAGGGATGAGTTGGCGTACCTCGGGAAAGTACTGCCGTAGGATAGAGAACCTGGATTGGGATGCTTCCTGTATGTTACAAATATATGGTATTAACCTCCAAAATCTTGTTCACGGATCAACCCTGGTCTCCGAGTACTAAAACTCCAAGACCCGGCCAACTTTTGGCTGTATGCCATACCGTAGCTGTCTGTTTTGCAAATGTCACCACATAGCGAGCACAGGTACGCGGTCCCAAAGCAAGCACGACACCACACTTTGCATTTGAATTTGGGTTTTCGCTTGAACACATTACATGCCGCTTGAGCCTCTGCTGCTACAAAATTTATACTGTGAATATTATTTTATTGAGATTCACAAGAGGGGAGCGAGGGGATTCCAATTTCTCGTTCATCGTTTGGTGATCCGCAGATTCCTAATCTCTCTAAGCTCAATCTCGTGGCGTCCAATCAGGTCCTTAGAGCGCGGTATGGGGGTTTCTGTCACATTCCGGAAATGCGGGGGTGTCAGAATCGCGCGAACACTTGTAAGTGCTCGGGTACAGCCTCGTTCGCAATGTTCTCCCTGATCTGTAGGTATCTTAGCAAATGTCTGGGGACAACTCAGGTACCGGTACAAGAATTTGCACTTCATATTTTCTGCAGACACTTGTACCAGTACATTTGTTACTGCCAATATTTTTCCCTGGTACCTCTTGATCCGCGAGAACTTTGCGAACGGGGCTGTACCGGTACTAGGGTCAGTCCGCGACCAGCAGGAATGACGAAGCTAAGACGATATTGGGAATAGCGTATGCGCTAATGTGGGTACTGTGGCGTGAGAAATTGTATTTAGGACTATTCGCTTTGTTTCATATATGGTTTTTACTCAAAGGTAGTTAGAGAGCTAGCATCGTGGATGAGAGCGGTTGGCTTCGGAGCACGTGATATATACAGGGGGGGCAAGGTTATAAGTGGCTGTAAGTAGATTCATGGAAACAACGAGGGAGAGCACGACAGGAAAAACAACGACAACCTCAACGAGGAGGCCCTTTTCGGAACGTGATTGGGATTTTCTTTCTTTCTTCATCGTGAGTTTCGTGATTCTATTGACTTCGTTCTCCTTCCGGCTGTGTGAGCGGTGTTTGCCCCTCCGGTAGTATCGATTTTTTTCTTTTTGTTTCTTGTCCGTTCGTGAAATCATTTCCACTGTGGGAAGTGAATCTGCGGCTACCGACAGCCTTTTCTCTTGTGGCCCGGAATCGAAGTTTCAGTACTCGGATACCAGGGCTAGTCCGCGAACACAGGGCTGACAAAGCTAACGACGATATTAGGAATAGCGCACGCACTAAGGGGTGTGTGTTGAAAACCAGAAGAATTCCTCGAACGCTTTCTGCTTTACTATTGGTTGAACTATCTATTCAAGGTTTCTATTGGATATTTGCCACTTTAGCTCATGCTCAGAATAAATCCTGGTGTTCGCGGACTAACCCTGACACCCGAGTATGTTGAAAACCTGCAAAATTCCTCGAACGACTTCTGCCTTATTATTGATTGAACTATCTATTCACGGTTTTTATTCGATATTTGCCACCCCACGGTATCCTGGCTTCACACCAGATAATTGGCCCCGGAGGGAACTAGATTACCGGGATTTTTGTCTGGCCCAAATTTGAAAGAGCCGGTGGGAAAAAGAAAAAAAGCAAAGGTTCAAACACGGCAGAAGACATATATTGTACGAGAGCCAAAACTCACCATTCATAGCAGTAATGCCGTTCGTTAGCTCCTTAGCGCCCCCCTTTAGGATATTTGCCAGCAGGGTAGCTAGGCTACCAGTCGAACGAGCTGAGGGAATCAATGGACCATAGAGATGCCTGGCGTGCGCAGCATCTCACGGGCCACAAATATCGGGTGGGGTGGGAGAACTGAGTGAACAGTAGTGTACCTCCTACGATCATATTAATGGTATTAAGTGCAAATTTGTCATTTTCCCAATCAAACTTGATACCGGTATCAGAGAACCTTTTTCCCATCTTCCCCCGATTTACTTTACTTTTGAGGCGGAGCTAGAATGCTTTTCCTTTATATCTGGGATCTCTTGAACGCCCCTGTTCCGCATCACGACAGAGTATTGGCACCCGTAGGGTTCTGAGTCTCTGGCGCTGTCCTACCCCCCTGGGACTGGGGTGCTCGGGGGGGGGGGGGGGGCGCCCGCAGCTGGGACCACTCTTCAAAGGATGCTGGTATTCTACAAGTGCGACTACTTGTACAGTGCAAGCAGAGAACAGTACTCGAGTATAGCGCTATAAGGATCTTGAAACTGAGGATCGGCAAAATAGATGGTTATAAATCTCTGCGTATCTACTTGTAGGCGCAAACCTAAAACATACTCCCCCGCTATTTTCCGGTATTCAGGGAATCAGGGCTCACGGCACCGGTAACTGCTGTCGCTTAGTTTGTCCATTCCCCAGAGTACTCGGATACCAGGGTTGATCCGTGAAAGAGATTTTGGAGGGTGGGAACGAGGTTTATAGGCAATATGCACATGCATTAGTATATATGTTAAAAGAGAAGAAATTCCGTGAACACTTTAGAGATAATAATTGGCGGATTTTGACTTTCCAGCCTGCTAAATGGCTACCCTCCAATATTTGGTTATCGAGCTTGCCGCAAGTCACCACCCGAGTGTTCACGGATTCTACCTCTGCCCCGAGTACAGCACAAGTACCATTGTCTGCCCCCCAACTCTGAAAAGTGAGGGGCATCATTGAGTCGCTACAAAAGTGAATTAAACATACGATTCAAGAGTGCCGAGAACTTTTCCCGCCCCCAACTATGCGCTTAGTCATTCCCGATAAACTATATGACACTGTCAAAACCAATTAGGAACCTTGGTCCTACCCGGACCAGCCTAACATTACCTGCCCTACGGCTACCCTGGGAGGTGTCTTACTCGTTTGTGGTTTGGTCCTCAACCGCGCTATTTCCATAGTCAAAGAGTGTGGATCTCTGCAAGTAAGACAAATGAGGAACAGAGGCTAGTTATGAATTTTAGACATGAGATTGGTTGACCACGTCCAGGCCAGCTGACCAGGTGCTTGTGCCTATTGAATCGGTCACCAAAGTTGGAAACTCTCAGTGGCCAGTCAATTGAGGTATTGACCGTCAACTTTAGGTTCTCTATATACCTCAATATCCAAATCTGCAGTGAGAAAAAGTAAACAATCACACGGGTTGCCATTGAATCTATCCCCTGGTCTACGGTACTGAAACCTCGCAAAATTTCCCTCATGCATTAGCGTACTCGAGTAGTGATGGGCACGATCATGATCTGATCGAGGGAACCCTATAATCGAACGATCGATGAAACCGGGAGCCCTGATCGAGTGATCGATCATGGTCACTGCTCGAGCATCATCGAGTATGATCGATTTTGTGCCCATCAGGGATTAAATATTCATTCAATATGGATTCTGAGTATCCCCACTCGTGTTATAACAAGAATAGAAGAGCCATACCCTATCGTCCATTTATGTATCACGGTAATTTGTGGCTGATCCGGAGTGTGTAGAAGCCCGGATAGGTTTCTACTCCCTACTTATTGTTGAATAAATTTATTGAAAGTCATTGGTGGTATTGACTAGTTGCCATAGACTCGAAACGATGGGAGTGGTGACCTTATTATAAAGTCTGTAGTCATGATAGTTTGTTGTTCGATAATTTGTTGAGGAGGTAACAAGGTAAAGCCCGGCCAAAAGAATTGGTATCTAGTTTGCCGGTAAACTCCCTTTATATAAGTTCATCGCATCACCCAATCACTAAGATTAGTAGAGTGATCGGTCATGAGCCAAGATGCTCGAGTATACTCGATAATGGTCGAGCATGATCGAGCAGTACTCATGATCGAGCAGGCTACTGATCGAGCGAAACTCGATCATGATCTGATCGTGCCCATCACTATACTCGAGTAGTGCGTTCGCCTATTTTTGCTAGCCATTCATGTGACTTCGAACTATTTCTCATTATCAATTAGATAAGGCTGACCACTTACAACAGCACATTATTCCCATGACTCATCCTCCTGTGCGGTGTAGTTTTGAGTACGCATGCATCAGATATCACTCGAATGCCAAGAGACCAGATCCGGCGCTCCCGCAGGAGATTTTGCTAGGTCTCAATAAACCGGGAGATAGTGCGGTTCGTCTGTAGCACGAATAAGGTGCTTGTTTTGAGTTATGCAGGATGAGAGCAGGTTTGGCCAATTGAGACCCAAGGCACATGTACCAGCAAAAGCATTCCAACAGCCTTTCATCCCCATTCCCATCACTCAAGAAAAGGCTGCGTGCCAGAGGTTGGACGCCCTTACACACCCAGCAGGTCATAGGAGAAATCTTGGATCCACTTATGTGAAGCTTAGATTTGCGTTGATGGTTTAACAGACGGCTGATTTCTCTGGCAACCCTCACCGAGAATGTTTGAATATATTCTCCTCAACAGTCCCTCTATTAGAGCCGGGAGGACCTCGACAATGCTTCAGATAGAAAGTTACCCACTAGTCCTCAAAGATTAATCTCCCCGAGAATTTGGTCAACGATACAGTGCACAACCTGGTATGTGTCCGACTGCCACCATCAAGGGAGCACTTGCTAAGCTAATGACAATAGCAAGGATCCCTGCACCCCTCGCCATGGACATTTACACCAACCCCCAGAAGAATACCTATGTCACAGGCATCACGAAGCTTTTCATGATGCCGACTGACTCAGGCGGGATCCCGGCTGTCGCAGTTAGCACAAGAGCCTTTCTTTTCATCTCCTCCGTCTATACCATCCTGATGATGTTGATTTTTATGATTGGATGGAACTTGATCATAGCTATTATAATGGCATTCTGGCCCACCCACGGCGACCCAAACCGCCAGACCGTCTTAGTCGCCCTCTGGAACTCTGGCGAATCGATGAATGCCATGACGTTAATGGCATTTTACTGCAAGAGAGTGATACTCTACATGCTTGGGGACAATCCTGAAGAGGCCCCCTCAGATCCGGAAGCTAAGGGGGACCGGTCTCGTCCGGGGGTTGCTTGCCAGAGTTCGAAGACCAACTCGAACGACATAGGCCCTGTGGAGAGCGCGCCGCTTGCCCGAGAGAAGCAGAACGGGACTTTGGAAGGTTCCTCCGAATCTAACGCGAAATGCGGGGCAAGCGAACTCCTGTGGGGCCTCCTGTTTGTATTCATTGCTTTGGCTATGACTGTTGGAAATGTTGTCGCGGGCATCCTCGTACCTGTACAACTCTCGATGGGAAACGTCGCCCCTCCTGCGAAGGATGCCATCTTCTACCCCGACATCACCCTCTACAATTCAACCGACGACAACGGCGCTGGAGTTTCTAGATTGAATTCATTGTTCGCCCCTTCAACACTCCGTGCGCTTGGATCTGTCGAAGTCTCGGGGGCTACAGTCCGAAAACGAGTATATGTATATGCCCATGCGCATGGTGGGTCTGCGGAGGCGGTTTACAACTATAATGTTACAGGGGTGGACATGGGGCTGCAGAGTGATCCCGGGTTGCAGCTCAGAGTCAAAGGTTCATGCCGTACAGATTATACATGGCTCGTGAATCCAACCGACCAAGCAGATACCTACAGAATCTTTGGTGGGAACCGCACACTTCGAGTCAATTACCAACCGGAGATGGATTTTCCCCCAATGTTGAAATTTGAGGTCGACCCGAGCACAGGTGGGGGATCCAACACTTCATACGCCATGATAATTAACACTGGCGGCCTCTATACCTTCACCCCTGGCCAAGATCCATGGTATGCTACTCAAAGGTCTAGGGCAGACGCACCCATTGCGTATCAGGTGGCCCGGAAACGACCTGTTCTCAGTTGCTGGGAAGATAGTAAGTGGCATCTAAATGGTAGGGGGGTGGATACCTCGGACTTAGATAAGCTGCCTGGCCTGAAACTGTACAGTGTCTGGGCCAAGGTTTTCCAGTTCGAGTTTGGGGTCCCACGTGTGGTGAAGGTGGGTCTTACGGCAGGGCAATCTGCACTCAAATCGGCTTCTTATGTTACGGCTCCTGCGTATGTTCTCGATGCGGAAGCATCCACTATTGAAACCGACCTCGAACGCTTGGTGTTGGCTGCTTGGGTTAGTAGTCGGAATGTCCTGCGCGACACAACCACCTACGATAGACATGGCATGCAAAACTTCGCCCAAGGTCCGGTGGGCTCGGTAGAAGCTGCCTCCACACAATTCGTTCTTCAAAGTGGAGATGTTGTCACCATGTCAGCCCGAACCCTTATTGCTATCCCGTCTATTCTCTTGCTCCTTTTTATCTCCCAGAAGGCCTTGTGTTGGGTACTCCGGCATTCAAAGCTCGGAAAAAAGTCTACATTACCTAAGGAGAAAAAAAATGTCGTCGCTTTGCTGGCAACTCAACTATATCGTGGACTGGACCAGAGGATAAGTTCAAGGAACTGGAAGCACACGGAGTCACTCATCCCATTCGTATACCCTTCCGGCATTGAGGGACCAATTGTCAAAACTGACCCTGGAGGAAGGCTCGGGGGAGCATAGCGATGGGCACGATCATGCTCGATCATATATTTTTGGTGTGCTCGAGCACGATTTATGCTCGAGCATGGGCTAAATTTTCTGCTCGAGCATGATCGTGCCCATCACTAGGGGAGCAAATTCCAAGAGACCGGATAATGCTCACGAGCAATGACTCGGAGGGCGCCGGCCTTGCAATCTCAAAGCCCAGGAACCCGGAAAGCTGCTTCAGTGGGATGAACAGGCTTGTGGTTCTCAAGAGTTAAGGTCGAGCGAGGGAGAGGATGTCGTGGAGCTTTGATTGAGACGTTTCCACATATATTTCCTTTGTTTTATAGCCTTTTCCAAGGAATCTTCCTCTCAAGCTCTTGCTAGAAGCAGTTTCTCCTCCCTTATGTCAATTTCTGTCAGCGTGTAGATGTATAATGTATGTTACAAAATGGTTACCACATCTGATTTCTATTGTCGTCTATGTTGTGTCGCTTGTTTGTCACCGGGGCCACTGCAGATTCATCACCGCACCTCACCATACGCTATTGGTACTGATCTCCGATGGTAGTACATGCCAGAAGGATGTCGGTGCCTCCACTGTTGGGTCTGGAACCCGGTGAAGCATCCGAGATGTGGGGTAGAATATGCAGGAAAGCGGTGAAGGGAAGGGGGGTAAGAAGGATGGCGTGAGAAGAGAAGGAAATGGGGTGATACTCTTGTAAGAGTAGTTATGATTTTTTGTACTTAAGAGTTTCGTTTATGCTCAACTGTTGATCAGAAGTCACCGAACATTATCTGTCTTGAATACACTTTATTCTTCTCCACGCATACGATCTGTACATATACATTGTGGTTAATAAGAGTGTCGGTATTAAGGCTTGGTGTCCTTAATGAGTTACCGCCTGTGTACAGTACGGGCATCATCGCCAGAAATTAGCTTCCCGAGTGCGGCCAGAGAATAACTGATAAATAGCATGACAGCCGAACGATCGGGCTCGACTAGGGCTTCACTATAATGTAGGTATAATCCAAGTTTCGTTCGCCCGTCACCAAACTAACTAACCAAAAACATAATATACAACAATAATGAAACCGTCTCCATCATTCCATCCCCTCCCATTTGTGTCGATTTCTCTTCATTCATAACCCAATTTGCAGGGATTCTTCCGTCATAATCAGGGTTCCGAATGGTCGGCGGAAGACTGGACTGGACTAGCTAGTCCGGTCGAAAGTCAAGTCTAGTCTAATGGTGGAAATTAGACTGACTGGACAGTCAGGATTATCGAAACCGACTCGACCAGGACTGGTCCGACCAGGCCCGCCAAGCAATAGGATATGCTATTTTTATCACAATATGTTATGTTCAAATAAGGCTTTTCTTAATAAAACTTATTGTTTCCATGGGTTGTACGGTGCAGATAGTACCTTGCTTTGATTAGGGGTGGCGAAAATATGTTCTCAAGTATCGAACTATTTTTCGTGCATTAAGTGAGTGATATTACATGACCAACCACCACGATACAGGTATTCAATGCAGCTTATCCATCGGATAATTGCATTTCCACCACATGCTATCCTCTCCAGGATGCTCTATCAACCTGTATTGAGGGCCTGTTGATTTATACCGTGGCAAGAGGCTTTAAAATCCTACTATAGCTATCTATCTATTCACAGCGAGGGTTGGCCCGGGTGCCACTCCGAGTCTCATGTGATCTTCTATAAAGACTGGTCTGGGACCAGTCCAAACCAGACCGGACCACCCAAGTTAGTCGGGTCCAGTCATCGGCATAAACCAGGACGGGCAAGTCTGGTCCTGCCTCCAAGACTTGACCGGTCGGACTATTCGGAACCCTGGCCATAATAATAATAAGAAAAGGCATAACTATAACCCCTTCCGTCAATCCTTTCAACCCTAGAACAAATGAGAATATTAAAGGTATTATCTATCCTTCTCCGTCAACTCTAACAAGTTCGTGGGGTACGGCGGCCTATAGCGACAAACAGTGTTCTTAGTCGTCTAGTCCGTCCGTCTTCGGAGTAGGACGGGACGGACTACGGCTCATAGTCCGTCTTTTTTGGGGGTGCTAGGACGGACTACGCCCGAGAAGGTTAGGACCGAACGGACTATAGGGGACTATAGTCCAGCACTTGGACCTCCGGTACTAGCCGAAGTTGAAATAATGCACCTCCCAACCAATCATATAGCATCATGAGACATCATTCGTGCAGTCCCCCGCCGTCCCCCGCCGTCCTCACCCATCCCCGGCCGTCCTCACCCATCCCCGGCCGTCCTCACCTGTCCCCGGTCGTCCTCACCTGTCCCCGGCCGTTCCCTGCCGTCCATCCCCCTGCCCTGCACTAACATGTCTCACCCTGTAGGGCCCGCCGTCCTGCCTAAAGACGGCGGTCCTGCCCTTAAAGCGCCCCGGACGGACTACAGTTAGCCGTCCCGTCCCGTCTGGGGCTCTTGGCAGTCCCCCCGCGGGGCCCCGCCGGGCCCCCGGACGGCTGCGAACACTGGCGACAAAACCGCCACTACGCCCAAATCTTAAAACTTGAAAATCCAAAAACAGAAAAAGTCCTCAACGAACAGAATTTTGCAAGTAATAAGCTTAATTACCATCATAGGTATCACTGGGTACTAGAAAATAGCATGCTAGAAAAAGGATCATAAGAAGGTTGGAAATAATGCTCCCCTGGAACATTTCTTCGGCTGGTACGCTCGGAAACTTCACGTTCATAATTTGATCTGGCTCATAGTTTATGATCAGGCAAGTCATGTGCCATATTCGTAAACTAATAAGCAAGGAAGAAAACAAAAAAGCCAAAATTGTTTGTCAAATTAGAACTTAGAAACCAGCGGCACGGATCTGCAAGGTAATCATATCTTTGCCTGAGGGAGCACTAGCACTATCGCGGCCTGAAAGTTCTCATTGGCTGCAGATATCCGGATCCCAGATGGTCAATTGAGCTTCCGGTACCTTCAGGAAAATCCCCGGCATTGTGCTTCAAATCAACTTCCGTTACCTCAGTTCTTTGGCTTTGTTGCAACATCACGATGACTATGGTTAAAGCACGAGACTTATGAACAGGGTTCCGAATGGTCTGCGGAAGGCTGGACTGGACTAGCTAGTCCGGTCGAAAGTCAAGTCCAGTCTAATGGTGGAAATTAGACCGACTGGACAGTCAGGATTGTTGAAACTGACTCGACCAGGACCAGTCGGACCAAGCCCGCCAAGCAATAAGATATGATATTTTTATCACGATATATTACTTTCAAATAGAGCTTTTCTTAATAAAACTTATTATTTCCATGGATTATGGGGTGGAGATAGTGCCTCGCTGTGATTAGGGGTGGCGAAAATATGTTTCCAAGTATCGAACTATTTTGGTGCATTAAGTGAGTGATATTACATGACCAACTACCACAATAGGGGATTCGATGAGACTTATCCATCGGGTAATTGCATTTCAACCACATGCTATCCTCTCCAGGATGTTCTATCAACCTGTATTGAGGGGGCACTGGATTTATATAGTGGCAAGCGGCTCTAAAATAATTCTATAGCTATACATCTATTCTTCGCGAGTGTTGGCATGGGTGCCATTCTGACCCTCATGCAATCTTGTATAAAGACTGGCCTTGGACCAGTCCAAACCGGACTGGACCACCCAAGTTAGTTGGGTCCAGTCATCGGCATCAACCAGGATGGGCCAGTCTGGTCCTGCCTCTGAGACTTGACCGGTCGGACTATTCGGAACCCTGGTTGCATCTAGCTACAGCAACCAACTACGACACCAGTTACGATAGTGCGATCGCAGGCACCTTCTCACTCTTGCGTCGAGCCTTTTTCGAGGACTTTCACCCATATCATCTTCGAGCATTGCCTCGGTGTGTGGACAAGATGTCTCAGCCTACCGCATGGGAGGCATAACTAACCAAGACACCGATACAAGTGCTCGAGTAAGAGTACTCGGTACAAGTACGATCGACCACAGCACTGGATGCATGACTAATGCTCAAATTTGATATACACTCTTAAACATCTCTGTTGTCACTTTAGGGCCTGTTTGAATGTATGTCGGCAGATTGCAGGGATCCTTGGGGGTTGCCGGGCAAGAGTCTTTCTTGGGGATGCTTGGGGACCGCGATGTTTGGGGTGCTTGAATGTCCATTCCCTTGTTATTTTAATCACTGTCGAATACCGGTAATCTCTTTGATTGGTGTTTGTCCTATTCAGGTGCAAAATAAGTTATGATGCAACCACCCGGTCCGTGCAACGAACCCCTCGACCAAGCATTCAACCCAACATACAACACTATCCATCACAATTCATATATAAATTGTTCGAGGCTTCCCAAGCGACAACTCTGGTTGCCCCATCCTCGGTCCTTTTTTTGCTTCTTTGAAATCGCTCGCGTCACTATTGGCATGATTTTGGTTGCAGAATAAGATGCGGTTCCATGGGATGAGGCTCCATGGTAGTTCGGGTATTTTTGGTGGGGAGTCCGAGTTGTCAAGCCCGACCGAGTGGTAGGGAAAGTTTTCGTACAGGACAGAGATTATTTTGAGGGTCAACCTACTTGTAAATTAACTGCGCGAAAGCATCCCCCTAACCTTGTACTGAAAAGGACGAACGGGTACTAGCGGAGGTTTCCTCCGAAAGGAAAATACCGTAAAAACTGGAATAATTGGCCCTCGTGCTAGTATGTTGATTTAAGGTAAGTCTTGCCAAGGTGGCACAAGCAAAATTGCGCAATATCAATTTCTGACTTCGCTAAACATTTTCTTCATAGAATACATCCTCATCAACCTCCTCCACATCAGACTCTACAGCATCCTCTTCCAAATAAATCACAGTAAGCCCCCCCGTTTCCCATTCCTTTAATCCCTCGACAAGGTAAGTGCTCTCAATCCCCTTAACCGATATCTCATCATCACAAGTTCCATCGATTGGAAGCGCTAACCCGAGAATTCTAAAGGACTATTTCACCACCTCTGCCCGCTCTCTGGATAAGACCTCCCATGCTTCTCCTACTGCCCAGGTGGTGAGTATTCTTCTTCGCCCAATCATACTTCCGACTAACCTCTCACCTCTCAATAGAATTTCATGCTCCTCTGCCTCGATTTTGTCGACCTTTTCTTCGAGAATATCCTATTAACAATACGGATTGGCAAGCCTTTCTTGCTTTAGCAACATTTTTTTTCTTCTTTCACTTCTATGCTTTCCGGTCTGTCGACCAGCTTAGAGTTCTTTACGGGGCGGACGTGGCCCCGAAAAACGCGGGCCCCGGCCCTTTGCCCCACCCCGCCCCACTCAACGGCCTGGGGCGGGGTCTCTTTTTCGGCATTCCCTGCCCCTGTCCCCGCTCAGGCCCCCGCCCCACCCATACTCCAGACAGGTCCCTGTTAAAAATAGGTGGTAACAAACAGGGCCCCGTCCACGGAATGAATGCGGGTGGGCCCCGGACGGGGACGGGGCGGTGATTACCCTAAAAATAATTCCCCCGGCCCCGTATAAGGGCGGGGTCTGGCGAGTGAAAACCCACCCTGCCCCGCCCCGTAACGAACACTAGACCAGTTAGCATAATAAGTACTGGCGGAGATTGTATTTGCAGCTCATGTGAGTACCCATTATGCCAGGGGCCTTCCGGACAAGGAAAGTTCAAGTTGGAATTCTTGGGAGGATATTTGGTTAAGGTAAGTCAGGCTTCTCTACCTTTAAAATTAGTGTTCGTTACGGGGCCCCGTTTCTGACAAACGGGGCGCCCAGAGCAGGTTATTAACTGCATATTAAAAAAAGAATCGTCCAAATCGGACCAAAACTGAGTGAAATAGAGCTTTGTGAAGTTGTCTAACTTCAAAGAGCTCTATCTCAGTCAGTTCTTGTCCGATTTGGATGATTTTTTCGACCAGTTAATCTGAATAACCTATGTTATTTTGTCCCCGCTCCTCGGAAACGGGGCCCCGTAACGAAGCCTATTTAAAATATCCTTGAATGGAGGATTTATACTAAGATCTAATGGCTGTACCAATCCGGTACAGCCACCAGGAATCAGGCTGACTGTAATATGGTTGGCTTGAAATGTATCAAGCACTGCTTGTGTTTTGTGAGCAGCAAAAAGATCAATGGTCAGAAGTGCTGGCTGATTTCCGAGAACCGGCATTAGCTGCTCTTCAATATACTGCAGAAAGGTCTCTGCATTCGCATATGCCTTTCCATTAAACTTCACAATAATACGTGGGTTATAGCTTTCCTTCTCTTTTAATACCCCTCCCCCAATTCCGTGTCCTCGGAAAAATACTAATTGGCTTGACATGAGGAATACCATCAGCAAATACTGTAAGTTCCACTGTTCCCTGCCGCTTGTCCCATCCTGACTGACTCCCCTGCCCCCAGATAGTTCGATCACCAATACTATTGTAAGTCGGCCCCGCTAAATACTCAAAAGGTAAGAGTGTCTGGTCCATATTAACAATATTCGACAGCTGGTACTCACCTATAGTGGACACCGCATCACCCAACCCTCTCACATTATCGGGTCGTATCTGGGAATTTCTGCAATCCAATCCCATCCAGCTGAGTATTGCCGCCCCGAAATCTGATGGAAGCTGACTTGATTTATTACTGACTAGGCGTAACAAAATTCGGTGCCAGCTAAGCAATCCGCGGAACCAACCGTTTGAGAAGCGGAAGTTGGTAAGTGGTTCTGTGGGATATCTTTCACTAAATATTTCCTTACTAACTCTACTAAACCAGCCTCTTCGTACAAATCCTCCTTGTACTCGACGCATGCTAAACCTGTCATTGAGGCTTCGCTCTATTTCTTCCCACTTTCTCCTTCTCCTACTACCTTTTGCTCGTTGATGACCTTTTTTCAACTCAAGATATTGTCATTCGCGTTCTTCCTTCCGCCAACGTGTCAGGTTTGACCTAGGTATCCGAAATCAACTGATAACCTCCACCCCTGTGGGTTTACGCTGGGTGGTTGGCCCCGACGGTATAGAAGCGATATCCCAGAATGATAGAACTCAGAGCTTGTAGCTCATCCTAGATGATCAGTAAGGATTATTGACTCGCTTTGGCGCATCTCGAAGCTTCTGTGAGAGTAGCTTTCTTTTTGGGCCTGGCTTTTATTTAATACCAGCATAGAATCTAACGTATTATACCTAGTTATGGGTCACCCCCTAGTAATGGGTCACTATTTTCACTTAGTCAAAAGCAACAAAACTTACAACAACCCACTCACTATACATCTGAAGCAGCTGATATTTGAATAGTTCAATGTCTTGCACCTGGTAATAATCAGCATAAAAGAATATTAGCAAAATAAAATAAACTGCACTCTTGAAACACACAAGTGATAATTGATGATTGAATTACTATTTGTTTGATAATCAGTACTTGGAATAGATTTCTAGTTAATCTTTCCATATAGCAAGTATTAGGAATAGGTTGTTAATAAACTGTAGGTATTAGAAATGGAAATATCGATCTACCAAATGTGAGCTATAAGTTTGAAAACAGGGTAAATTGAGATATTTGATATTTAAGAGAGTATTAAACTTAATAAGGTTTATCATATTCTCATGTTTCTTTTAAGACACCAAACTTTGTATACTACTACCTTAACATACTCACTTTAATATATATTAATTGAAAGATCATTGGACTCTTTCTGCTCTTGCAGTGATGTCCTTTATACTAGTTATTCTTTAATATAGTTTACACAGTCATTTGCACTGTTTATCATTCAATAGCTTTCTAATATGATAAATATTTGCCTCTGTTGACTTTACCAGTATTCTGCTATCCTGAGATATGTATTATTCTGCTTTAAACCTTCAAATACCTTTTATATTCTCTTATAAGTACTCTCTCAAGAATTTCACAATTTTCTTCATGAACAATCAAATATCTAGTCTCCATACTCAAATCTCACTACTTCCCAGTTCTCTATATTTGTCTTAATCATTCCCTCCATCTTTAAAGCCTCTATTTGTTTATATTTCCTCTACAATAACTATATTTAATGTGTACAAACTTTGTACAAATATGCAACCGATACTGGTTTTCATTCACTACAACTACTTCCTCTAGCTCAAAGCCACTTTATATAGTAGGTATACTCATCTCAAATACATCCGAATGGAAAATTCATGTAAAATCAATCAAAACTGAATGTGGAACAAGATATTCATAAGAGTATAAAGTACAAAGTGAATTTTTAAAATTTAGAAGGGGTAGTAGCTTTCTCGCACTTCCAATAGTGTCTTAACATGCTACATACTTGAAGGCAAGACAGAATTCAATAGATTAGGTTTTGGAAAGTATGGAAAATAGTATAAATAAAGTTCAGAGTACAGAAAAGATCAATACTAAAGAAATGGTAACTGAGAGAGCAGAAAGAGTCCAATGATCTTTCAATTAATATATATTAAAGTGAGTATGTTAAGGTAGTAGTATACAAAGTTTGGTGTCTTAAAAGAAACATGAGAATATGATAAACCTTATTAAGTTTAATACTCTCTTAAATATCAAATATCTCAATTTACCCTGTTTTCAAACTTATAGCTCACGTTTTGTAGATCGATATTTCCATTTCTAATACCTACAGTTTATTAACAACCTATTCCTAATACTTGCTATATGGAAAAATTAACTAGAAATCTATTCCAAGTACTTATTATCAAACAAATAGTAATTCAATCATCAATTATCACTTGTGTGTTTTAAGAGTGCAGTTTATTTTATTGTGCTAATATTCTTTTATGCTGATTATTACCAAGTGCAAGACATTGAACTATTCAAATATCAGCTTCTCCGGATGTATAGTGAGTGAGTTGTTGTAAATTTTGTTGCTTTTGACGAAGTGAAAATAGTGATCCACTACTGTTGAAATTCACGAAGATTCCATACCTGCACCATCGTCGGAACACTGATGGAACATGGCTGAGAAGAATTGGGTTTGATTGTTGTTGCACGATTGACTAGTATGGTATCAGATGGCTTACGGTATGTTTGGTTGAGACGTTAGTTAAAGGGGAAAGGCTTGGAATGTTTTAGGGATTGGCACTAGAGAAGACTAGAGGTGAGGGATTAAGGTTTACCAGGAGTTGGAACGTTTAAGTGTCACACTATGGTAGTTAGGAAACAGAGGGTGGTGTCAGGAATGCGCAGGATCGCAGTGGATGGGTGAAATGGTATAGGAGGATGAAACGAAAGGGATGGAAGAAGGGAGTAGAAGTTTTGGGAAACCTGTTTGGACTCAGATGGTGAGAGACGAGTGGAGAGTGTTGCGGAAGATGGATTCTTTCTGTATTGTCAAGATTGTGTATATATAGGACAAGTCTGGAGACGTAGGAAGAACAAGAATCTCAAGGTACTCTCACCTCATCATAGCCCAATATTAATTTGAGATTATGAGCCCGGATCGCGCCTTACAATAATCGTTCTCAAAAATCCTCCTCTTATCACTGTTTTCTACCTATTGCCTATTCCTACTAGTATTATCTTCCCCGAACCTTTGATCTCAGTCTTCCCTCATGGCTAGTACCCGATCTGCCGCAGCCGCAAGTGCTGCAGAGGCCTCCACAACGCCGACTCCCATAGCGGCAGCCGTTCCCCATCCGTATACCTCGTTGAGTCACTCAATCGAAAGGTTGGATGGATCAATGGCGACCGGGAAGAGCAACTATTTTGCTTGGAAGTTTCGAGTCCTTCGTATACTCAAGGAGAAAGGACTTGCTAGTGCACTTAAGGAAGTTCCCAGCGATGACAACTCCGACACTGCAGCTAGGGAACGAGTTAATGACCAGGCCTTCACCATAATCTCGCTCAACATACGCGATTCCCAGATTCCGCATATACAAGCTGCCAGAAATGCGAAGGAGGCTTGGGAAGCACTAGCCAAGGTCCATCAAGGAATAGGTTCAAACGGACGGATGGTTTTAATGCAGCGCTTATGGAGCCTACATCTCAAGGAAGGTCAAGATATGTCAGCTCATCTAAACAGTTTCAAAGAGCTCTCTACCCAAGTTGCCAACCTTTCCTCAGACGGGGTCGGAATACCTGGTGGTGACCTCGTCTCAATGCTTAGCCTGTCACTTCCCCAGTCCTATGAGCCTTTGATAATGGCGGTACAGTCCCGTGCAGACACCATTAGCTTCGACTTCCTCTCTGGACGGTTACTCCAAGAGGCGACCAGGAGACAGGCAGCAACTAGTACTACTACCGACCAAAGCCCACTACCTCTTTCGGCCATGGCTGCCCATCCCGGGTTTCGTGGCTCTAGTGGGCAATTCGGACGAGGCAATTATCGGACGGGAAATCGGGCATATGGAAGAGGAGGTTTTGCAAGAGGTATGAGAGGGGGTTCTTCGGTTGGGTTTAGAGGTCGAGGAGGTAGTTATGGAGGGATTTCTGGACGGTGCCACTATTGTAATAAAGAAGGTCATTGGAAAAACAAATGTCTTAAAAGGAAGGGGGACTTACAAAAGGGTACGAGCAATGGACATTTAGCCTTTATGGGTCTGTCAAGTCAGCAGAGGGAAATGACAGAGTGGATAATCGACTTGGGAGCATCACGGCATCTTACCGCAAACCAAGCTTTGTTGAAAGACTATATTAAGATTAGACCAACGACAATCATGATAGGAAATGGGAAGGAGATTACCGCTATAGGCCAAGGAAATATTACAATCCCAACATCCTCCGGAACAATACTACTCGCGGGTGTCCTGCATGTACCACAAATCGGTTCGAACCTCCTTAGTGTGGCGAGTATCGTGGACCATGGTTTTCGAGTTGAATTTACCGAGGATACTTGTTCAGTCAACAAGGGCGATATTCTACAAGGGATAGGAAGAAGGCAGGGAAAAATATACTACCTAGTAGGGTCGCAAGAAGTAGCGTTAACGGACCGATCGTGTACTGGTGATGCTACATCACAGGAGATATGGCATAGACGAATCGGACATCGAAGTCTTACCATGCAGGCGCTTGTCAAAATTAAACAGTCAGTAACCGGACTCGAAATACTCACCACTGCAGAAAATACCCAAGGCAGCCGAATCTGTTCCATCTGTTCCGAGGGTAAGCAAACACGAGAAAGCCTGACGGGGGAAAGAACGAAGACCCAGGAGATACTGCACACTGTGCACTCGGATATATGTGGACCAATGGCGGTCACAGGTCTTATGGGCGAACGATATTTTGCGACGTTTATAGATGAACGATCAGGACGCATGGCTATTGCACTATTAAAATACAAGTCAGAGGTTTTTGAAAGATTTAAGGATTATCAGGCGAAGGTCGAAAGAGAAACGGGAAAGAAAATTAAGGTTCTGAGAAGTGATGGGGGAGGAGAATATACGGGAAATACCTTCCGGAACTATCTTGCGAATGAGGGGATTACACAAAGGATTACGCCACCATATACGCCAGAGCATAATGGTATAGCCGAACGAGCCAACCGTACCATTATGGAAATGGTTAGATGTATGCTATTCGATTCAGGGTTAGGACAAGAATTCTGGGGTTATGCGGCTCTTACAGCAATCCATATTATCAACCGTCTTCCCGGAAGCACCCACAATAACAGAACACCATTCGAGCTCCGGTTTGGATCACCGCCTTCTATCAGCCATCTACGTGTTTTTGGGTGTACAGTATATCGGCAGATTCCGGCGGCAAACCGCAACAAACTAGACCGCCGAGCGCAGAAATGTCGGCTAATTGGATACACAGAGGAAAGTGGTAGTAGAGTCTACCGAGTATATAATGAAGGACCAAAACAGGTATCAGTAAGGAGAGATGTGGTATTGGAAGAAGAGTCAAGGCAAAGCTTACCACACAGTTCTCCGAACACAAATTTCACCGAAGAAGCAGGAAACACTGTCAGCAATATACAGATTGATACTCCGATGTCAGAAGAAATAGGGGCGAGACCCAGAAGTGCAACACCATCTACGGTAGAGCAAGATCTTACCATTGGCGACCCGTTGCCCCCCATTGACTCTGATGAGGACAGAAGCTTCGTTAACACCTACGATCAAGAAATGATTACGGTTAGACCACCGAGAATCGCAAGCGAGCAAACCTTACCGGCGGGTGGGGAAGCCCCGATACCTACAGCCCGCAAATCACAAAGACTACACCACCGGAAGGAGATGTTCAGCCTTACAGCTGGCCCAGCTTATATGGCCATTATGGAGGAACCAGTTACCTTGGAGGAAGCGCTTACGACTCAGGATGCAGTGGCTGGGAAGACCGCGTGGCAGAGCGAGTTAGATTCGCTACGAAAGAACGGAACCTGGGTCATGGAACGGGTACCAAGGAATCGGAATGTTGTTGGTTGCCGGTGGCTGTTTCGGCGCAAGGAAGGCGGAAGATTTAAGGTCCGGCTGGTTGCGAAGGGATATTCGCAGGAGCCAGGGATAGACTTCAAAGAAACATTTGCACCGGTGGCAAAGTTTACTACACTACGAGTACTATTAGCCCTGGTCGCTGAAAATGATTGGGAGTTACACAGCATGGATGTGAAGACCGCGTTTCTGAATGGCGAGTTGGAGGAGGAAATATTCATGGAGTGCCCGGAGGGAGTTCAAGAGATGGAAGAGCCAGGGTATGCCTGTCGGTTACATCAGCAAAAATAATACCTTGCGTTCTGTGCGTTCTGTGCATCTGACGCACCTGACGCTGGAACGCAAATCGCGAACCAGGACGCAACCACCCTACCACACCACACATCTGACGCAACCTGACGCAGCACCTGATCCTCACGACGCACCAGACGCAGCACCTAATACTCAGGACGCTACCTGACGTCAGACCACATCTTCCAGAGATAAGCGAAGGGTCCCCCCTTTACTTTTTTCTGACCTGGGTCACAATAGATTTCATACTGTCAAACCGTTAAATTTACTACTAGTACTCTTCCATTGTTCTAATATACAGGCCAATTCATAGAAAAACTTGAACACTCAGTCATGAGAACGCTTCTGACCCCTTGCCAAACCCCCCCCCCGGGCCGTCACCCGATTCCCCCCCTTAGTACCATTTAGCACTGTACTAACTTCAAGTTCATGAATAAAATTCCCGGGGGGCACAGGAAGGAACCTATACCATCATGTAGCTGGCATCGAGCCCAACAAT
>Ga0307509_10003733_pt1 | contig 22691 bp, 19 predicted proteins | sample 10_EM_MG_FD_202245 | JGI IMG/M metagenome (GOLD analysis project Ga0307509, IMG submission 202245) | Populus trichocarpa ectomycorrhiza microbial communities from riparian zone in the Pacific Northwest, United States - 10_EM | ecosystem: Host-associated > Plants > Roots > Unclassified | place... | reverse complement strand
CAAGTCAACTCTTCACAAACCTTTTGTCCGGTTTAGCGGAAGGTCACGACCACACTCACACAGGTGGATACGGCTCGGTCGAACACACCATCCAACTAGGGGAAGGAGAATTAATACCCCCACACCGGTAGGGTTTATTACAGCGGATCAAGCACCGCACCATAACCGAGGACGCAAAAACACTTTAGGGGAGCCCAATAGACCTCAGGAGACCAGAAAATAACACAGGTGAGATGCGCGCCTGAAGGTGAAATATGGGGTAGGCATCGTTGGGAAATTTCCTGTCGGGTCCCTTGCGAGGAGTATTGGGATTGCTCGTTCGCTTGGAATGTTGGGCTTTGATGAGAGAGATTGTGACAAGCGCTCGCGACCGCAGCGACCGTACCGGTATGTAGCGGGAGAGCTATTGGTCATATCGAATAGGGAAGCCTAGTATACATTAACTGACCCACGATATTATGACTGGCGATGGTTTGAGGTTTCCACAAAAGATGGCTTTGCAGTGTCGGCCGCCGGTGTTTAGGAGTTCTAGCAGTGTGCGAGACTGGGGCGATGGAGCCTCATCCTGCGTTGGTGATGCCAGCAAAGAGCCGCAACAGTGACAAGGATTTCACACATTTTTTCCGAATCCGGTGGCTTGATTGGATTTTTTTTTTTCCAGCACTGCATATGTGGCTGGGCTTGGTCCTCATGAATTTAATGGGTGAACACTTGTAATCGGATCCTACATCGCAGTCCAGTATTTATCTGGCTTGTTGAAATCACGCTTGCTGGCACTGTAGCACATCACTTGATTAATAATTCCAAAATTGGAAGGTTCGGATAATGCAGGTCATGAGATAGACGAAAGTTATCGCGATAGCTAGGAGAATATCTGCGTTCCAGAAGTTCTGGTATGATACCTATGCTGGAAGTTGCGAGTACTATACCGTAACAAACAAAAATGGATATAACACATCCGCTATAAAATTTTGTCACTGTACCAGCTCGGGTGCCAGAACGGGGGTTGCACTAGTACATTAATTATTACTACAGTACTGTACATTACCACGAAAAAATAACAAGTCCATACTGTAAGCGGAGGACAAATTTGTTGCGCGACCATCGTGGAGATTTAATTAATAGTAATTATATCGTCGGTGCTGTTGTAATCATGGTCATAATCATGCCTGTAAGGGAGGGGACATCCCAAGGGACGCCAAGGGATGCATGTCAGGTGATTTTCCTTTCGGGGTCCAAAGATCTCTGTTCGCATTCATTAAAAGGCCAATACGGTAGGATGGTTGGTTTGGACCATTTAGCCGTCGGCCGCTGATTTGTGTGAATACATAAAGTGCCGGAACCATACTTGGGGTGAGAAAAATAATCTTGTTGCCAAGATGTTTCTCTCATAGAAGATTTGCAGCGCAAGTACTTCTTGGTAACCGCATTATTTTGCTCACCCCAAGTATGGTACAAGTGGCAGCTACCTCGAGCATCAGGGCCGGAGTCTAACTGTGGCATTCCAGTCCTCAACGCCGGGAGGGCGAGGGCTGAATCAACTTTTTTATTCGCGCCACACACACATGGTGTTGTCTGAGAGGAGGTGTTTGTATGCGAATTTCATCTCTGAAAACACACATGCAAATGTTATCGTTGCTACCTCTACTCGAGTACTCGTACGAGTACAGTATCTTTGAGCAGTATTCGAGCTATTTAGGCTAGTCGGCAAGCGACCCTTGGCGCCATAGAAACGCCGTACCTGGAAACGAGGTTACGACTGGATTTGGTCCCTCGGGTTAAATCTCATGCAGTGCTCATGTGCCTACATACCAATAGAAGACTGTATGGCACTCAGACTCGGGGTGCAATGTTGCCCTATGATTTGTGGTGCATAGCGAGTTTGGCCGCGCCGACCTTCTCCCTATCGGTGTCTCCCTCGCGTACAATTAATTAGACAGCACTCAGGAGTTAAATCACCCCTCCGTTTTCTCGCGCACTAGAAAGCTCATAAGCCAGTTTGGCCCGCTCAACCATAGCGGAACCGCGCCCACGGCAGAACACACCATCCACAAAAGGCGTCACGGAACGAATACCAAACATGTCATCATACGGCAACTATAATAAAAACTGTGGGAACGTAACGAATAGCAACAATACCATTGTGAACAAAACAGACGAAGACAGCCGGATTAAAGAGTGGCTCTCACAGCTAACTCCTCAGGCCAGACACCAAAGTGTGCAATCCGAGCGGGTGGAGGGTGTGGGAGGTTGGATTCTAGAGAAGAACGAGTTCCGGGGGTGGAGCAGTAGTCAGGGGGTACCAAAGCAAGCTATTTTATTCTGCTACGGCGATCCAGGTGTGGGGAAGACAAATATGAAGTCAGTGAGAAAGCCCCCCGAACAACTGGGTATTACTGACGGCTAGCAATATTAGCTCCTTAGTTATTGACCATCTGGATGAACAAGTTTGTGATCTGAATATCGCTGTGGCAGCCCTATACTGCGATTACGTGGATCAGGAGAAGCAGTCCATAACGAACATATTGGGCGCCATCCTCACACAACTTTTCGCAAGTGATGGAATCCGGGAACCCGTGCAGCAGGCTTTTGGTAGGGCGAAACTCGGGGGGCGGGCTGCGAAACTTTCGGACTTGATGGAAATGCTGAAGGCGACTATCGCACTCCTGCAGCGAGTGTTCATCTGTATCGATGCTTTAGATGAGTGTCTTCCGGGAATCCGACTCAAGCTCCTTCAGTCACTGCAGGAAATTGCAAGGGCTTCTCCGACTACACGGGTGTTCCTTACCGGGAGACCTCACGTTCGTGACGAGGTTAAGAGATATTTCCCCGAGGCCATCATGATACCTATCACTCCCACCCCCGGGGATATTGAGACCTTTCTGAGGATGAGATTAGACGAAGATCCCACACCCACCGCAATGGACCAAGAATTGAGGGCTGAGATTATGTCGGTGATTCCACGAAAGATTTCCCAGATGTGAGTTGATACAACCACTTAAATTAATCCACCCTTGGCTGGGTATTTGCTAATAGAAAATAGATTCCTTCTTGTATCCCTTAACGTCAACGCGGTCCTGGAGGAGCCTACGATCCTCGAGAGAAAGGAAAAGCTCGACGAGATGACCCAAGGGAATGGCCTTCAAGGTGCCTACTCGTCAACCCTGGAACGGATAAAGGCGCAAAGCGGAAGCAAGCCGAGTCTCGTCATGAACACGCTAATGTGGTTATCGCATTCCGAGAGGCCTTTAAAAACCAGCGAGTTATGCGAAGCCCTGGGGGTAAAAATCGGCTCTGCGGACCGAACATCTGAGGGCATTCCTGCGATAGAAATCCTGCTGGGATGCTCTTTAGGGCTTGTAGTGGTTGAAGCGTCCACATATACTGTCCGTCTTGTCCACCGCACCCTTCAAGAGTACTTACGCAATAATACCCACCTGTTTCAAAGCCCTCACGCGGTAATTGCCCAGACTTGTTTAACATACCTCAACTTTCAGTGTATTAGGGCCCTCCCGCATAACCCTTCTCAGCGCCGGGTAGAAACCTCGTTGCTTGAATATGCCTCTCGCTACTGGGGAATACATGCAAGAAGGGAAACTACGGAAAGTGTGAACGAACTCGCAGTGAGACTTCTCGATAGATTCGATGAGCATGTATCCTCTGGGATACTCTTATCCCACAACTGTGACAATTGGGACGGGGGCCTCTGGCGGAGTAACCCTACGGGGTTTACAGGACTCCACTGCGTTGCATATCTTGGGTTGGTGAAGGCAGCGCTTTGTTTATTAAAGATGGAGAAATGGGACCTCGGTGCAACTGATGTGGAGGGTAATACAGCAATCATGTGGGCTGTTAGCCGGGGGCATAAGGATATGGTGAAGACGCTTTTGGAACGGAGAGATGTTTCTCCAAATACCGCGGATAAACACGGGGTAACACCTCTCCATCGGGCAGTTATCTATGGGCTTGCGGACATTGTGAAGATGCTTTTGGAGCGGGAAGATGTCTCGCCCAACACCGCGGATAAATACGGGGTAACGGTTCTCCATCGGGCAGTTATAGATGCCCCCGCGGATATTGTGAAGATGCTTTTGGAGCGAAAGGATCTCACTCCCGGCACTGCGGATAAAGACGGCCAAACACCTCTCCACCGTGCAGTTATAGATAAGCGTGCGGACATTGTGAAAATGCTTTTGGAGCGGGAAGATCTCTCTCCCAACACCCCGGATAGATACGGCCAAACTCCTCCCTCGTGGGCAGCTCGAATTGGGGATGGAGGTGCCGTGAGGATGCTTTTGGAACGGGGGGATGTCACTCCCGACACTGAGGATAAAGGTGGTCGAACGGCTCTCTCGTGGGCAGCTGGGAATGGGCATGGGGGCATTGTGGAGTTACTTTTGGCACGGCGGGATGTCACTCCCGACACTGAGGATAAAGGTGGTCGAACGGCTCTCTCGTGGGCAGCGGGGAATGGGCATGGGGGCATTGTGGAGTTACTTTTGGCACGGCGAGATGTCACTCCCGACACTGAGGATAAAGGCGGTCGAACGGCTCTCTCGTGGGCAGCGGGGAATGGGCATGGGGGCATTGTGGAGTTACTTTTGGCACGGCGGGATGTCACTCTCGACAGCCCGGATAAAAACGGTCGAACATCTCTCATCTGGGCAGCTGGAAATGGGAATGGTGATGTTGTCAGGATACTTTTGGAACGGGAGGATCTCACTCCCAACACGACAGATATATCCGGTAGCTCAGCTCTCTTGTGGGCAGCTCGGTTTGGGCGTGACAACATTGTGAAGATGCTTTTGGAGCGGAAGCATATCATCCCGGACGCTGCGGATGGAGACGGCCGGACACCACTATCATGGGCGGCTATGAATGGGCGGAACGCCATTGTGAAGATGCTTTTAGAACGGGAGGATGTCCTCCCCGATGCTCCAGATAAAGACGGTCCAACGCCGCTCTCCTGGGCAGCTGGGTCGGGGAACGAGGACATCGTGAGGATGCTTTTAGAGCGGGGGGGTGTTGCTCCCGATACCCCGCATCAAAGTGGTCAAACACCTCTGTCGTGGGCTGCGGAGCGCGGACACATTCGCGTAGTGGAAATTCTTCTAGAGCGGTGTAGCGTTAGCCATGACACGCTGTCGACAGACCCCGCTAGCCAAACAGCACTTACACAGACTTCCGGGAAGCAGCCCGGTGGAGTCATAAAACGGCGATTTAGAGATCAGAGTCCTATTCCTCAGCTGGCGGCTAGCAATAGCTCAGTAGACCTTGCCCGAGCTAAGCCCTCCGAACCATCCCTGCACCCTTCCAAAAGGATCCGGAGATTTTGACATTCACTACAAAAGTTCCTCACTAGATGAACCCCCTCCCTTGTAGTCCCACACTATCGCGCTTCGAAAATGCGCTCTCAATTCACCTCTTCGAGTTCTCTTCCTGTCTTCCATGTGTGTATTACTCCTTCGTATCCTGGCTATTTATCTACCAAATCTCGCGTATCATATTATCACCTCTTTTTGCCTTCAAGAACCATATAGTGCATTGCCCATGCAATGTCAATTTTTACTGACATTCATGACCCCTCCCCTCTTCCCCTCTTCATAATATATACCCCTGCTCTTGTGTACCGGTAGTTGTGTTTGATATCTCGCTTCGTACAGGTGAAGCACTATGCCTGTTATGCTATGGCCCAAAGACATTTGAGAAAGCAGAGAAGGGACTTGACGAGGTGAAAAAGGATGCTGTTCCCATAGCGGAATAAATTATGGAGACACATATCCCCAGAGCCCTAGTCATCTCACCTATGACTAAGAGAATATTCCGGGTTGATCAGCAGCTGTGGTTGAGAAAAAGTCATTTTAGATGATTAGTTTTTTACAATTTGATGTTAAGCCAAATCTGAAGTGGAGCTCTGCTGCCCGTTGTCGACCTGGTGTGAAATTTTAAACCCCTCGTACCGGTATTTACGTTACCCAATTTCAACAGGAACCCTGGCATGGTCTGTATCTTGAACGAGAAGACGTAGGCAGAATGGTTTCGTTTTGGTTGAGCTAGAGCAGTTCTCCCAGGAGGTACGGCTCCTAAATTTTGTAGATTTTACTCGCAGGGGGTGTCAGGCTAGCACGGAGTGATTCGGTGAATTTAGTGTCCACACTGTTCAGCGGGTTACCATTAGCTAATACCCAATTCGCTGCTTTTAGTCGTGCTCGCCCCACACCATGGCTAGTCAAATCTACCGAACTGAGCCGCTGTACTCTTCTGTATGGTTGCAACTTGCAAGTGCCCAGTGAAGAGGGGCGTTTGGTTGCCTTGCATCTTCTGTCTTGGATTAATCTGTTGACCAATAATACTGATACGAGTGTCACGAGAATGACACTAATTTCACACCTTTCGGGTGTCCATGATGCTGCTATAACACTTACAAACCCCCTCTTTCTTCACCTCCTGATTATACCACCAACCGTGCATACTCAATACCTCCTCCACTTCAATAGAGCAAGCGATAAAGAGCGGACGATGTCTCAATATACTATTAACGATAGTAACAACTGCTTCGATGCTACGAACTCTTTTAACAATGCATGGAATACTGTTACTGATGATCGGTCACAATTCCTAGCCTGGCTATCACCACTAGAGCCCAAATTACGGCACCAAGATGTTCAATGGCGCCGTGTGGGCAATGTCGGGGAATGGTTCATGCAGACTGAGGAATTTAGAAGATGGTGCAACTTGGGCGGGGAAGATGAAGGCGATAATGCAATTTTGTTTTGCGATGGAGATCCGGGGGTCGGAAAAACATTTATCAGGTAACACGTAGTGTCTTTAAGGGGGGGGAAGAAAGTAAACCCTGGCTAACAAGTTTTGACGACAGTTCGCTAGTAGTAGATTGGCTGTGCGATCGGGCAAGAGAAGAAAACATGGCCGTAACATGCTTCTACTTCGATTACGCTGCACGAAAGGACCAGTCTGCGACCAGTATGCTGGGCTCATTGCTGAAGCAGATGGTTAGCGGGATTGAAAGGATTCCGGAGGAAATATCGCGGGCCTTTGAAGAGCGGAGAAAGGCCATTGGTGGATCCGGACCGCAACTCGTTGATATCGTCAGAATGCTGCAGCTCACCACGTCTTCGCGGCCCACATTTATAGTTATTGACGCTCTTGACGAATGTGCGGAAGTGCAGCGGGTTAAGATTTTCGATTCGTTGACGCAAATCCTCGAGAAGTCCCCAGGCACTCGAGTCTTTGTGACTGGAAGACCCCATATTCGGGATGAGATCGAACGGCGCCTTTCTGGGCGAGTGAGAAGTGTATCCATAGTCCCCAGAAAAGACGATATCGTTGCATACATTCGTGCTAGGCTAGACGAGGACCCCAACCCAGAAGCCATGAGCGGTATTCTAGCGACAGAGATTCTGCAGCAGATTCCCGAAAAGCTATCAGGAATGTGCGTACGGGCAACGCCCTTAAGAATTATACCCCAAATTAACTACTAATAAATATATTTAGTCTACTCGTTTCCTTGAATTTCGAGGCAATCCTCCGAGAACAGAGTGTCAGTGGGAGGCGTAGAAGACTGGACTGGATTAGGGATAGACCAGGGTTGAGAGATGTCTATGGTGCGACGATTGAACGGATAAAGAAGCAGAAGGGTTCGGAATCGAGACTGGCTATGGAAGCTTTGATGTGGATTAGTCATGCGGAACGGCCATTGAGTGCGAATGAGCTCCGCAACGCCCTTGCAATCGATCTAGGGTCCACGGATTTCGATGCCGACAACATGCCTTCGGTAGCGGTAGTAGTGGGCTGCTGTCAGGGGCTTATTGCTGTGGATAGGGAGGCATCAACTGTGCGACTGATCCACCCTACTCTACAACACTATCTTTCGGCCCATCTCGATATTTACAGAAGACCTCACTCAGCAATGGCGGAGATTTGCTTGACCTATCTGAATTCCGAACAGGTCAGGGCCATTTCGGCCGGTTCCTCTCCCAACATCCGAGACACACCCTTTCTAAAATACTGTTCGGCATACTGGGGAGTCCATGCGAAAAAGGAACTCTCAGCTCGCGCGAAATCACTCGCACTGGAGTTGCTTCGGGGATATGATGGCCACATATCCGCCAGATTGCTTTTAGAGCAAGAAGATTATCTAGATCGCGATGATCCCTGTCCCAGTTTCCAATTCAGTGGACTACACTGCGCATCTTTCTTTGGAATTGTTGACGTCGTAGCTGCTCTGACACAGATGGAATGTTACGATATCAATGAAAGAGATTTTTTGGGGTATACCCCCCTTGTATGGGCCGCTCGGAATGGGCATGGGGAAGTGGTGAGCGCACTGCTCGGGCAGGAAGCAGCCAACCCCGAAAAGCCAGACAACTGCGGTCGAACACCATTCTTGCATGCTGCTCAGTATGGACATGAGGGAGTGGTGAAAATACTACTCGGGCGGGGAGAGATCGATCCCGACAAGCCAGATAATTACGCCCAAACACCGTTCTCATATGCCGCTTGGGGCGGACATGAGGGAGTGGTGAAGACACTTCTAGACCAAGCAGGAGTCCATCCTGACAAGCCAAATAATTACGGCAAAACACCGCTCTCGTACGCCGCCTGGGATGGACGTGAAGAAGTGGTGAAAATACTACTCGGGCGAGATGAGGTCAACCCCGACAGGCCAGACCGTTATAGTGTGACGCCGCTCTCCTATGCTGCTTGGCGTGGGCATAAGGGGGTGGTGAAAATGCTACTTGGGCGGAAAGAGGTCAACCCCGACAAGCCAGATAATCGCGGCCAAACACCGCTGTCCTATGCTTCTCAGCATGGACATGAGGGAGTGGTGGAAATACTCCTCTGGAGAGAAGAGGTCAACCCCAACAAACCAGATAATGGCGGTCGAACGCCGCTCTCGTATGCCGCACAGTATGGACGTGAGGGAGTGGCGGGAATACTCCTCAACCGGGAAGATGTCGCCCCCGACAAGCCTGACAATGGCGGCCAAACACCGGTCATGTTCGCAGCTAAGCATGGCCACGATAAAGTGGTAGCGCTGCTACAGCCTTACGAACAGTAACCTACAGCCCCACATGATACCTCAGGCCTCGCCCTGTGAAAGCCGCCACTATTCCCTCCCTTTCGCAGGATGTGGCTCATCGGAGTTGTCCACAGACGTCACCCCTCGCAGCCAAAGGAAATCGCATGGGATCGGAAGCCATATATCTATTGTCACCCTTACGAAACTCTCTACCTAACTTATTCGAGCGGGGATTTACGTATTTCTATTACGAAGTACAGTAGTGTTTGGTCTGTGGGGTGAAATAGTTTTGTGGTTGTGAGAATGTTCAGTTTATGGACTTTAGTTTTCTTCCTAGCGTCTTGAATTTTCACCTAACTGTGCATTCCTCCCTCCGCCTCTTTTTTTTCCCTAGGACTTTTTATTTATTTTCTCTCCGAAACCCCCTTCCCTGCATGGTACATAAATCGGACGTCATTAGGTGTTTTTTTGTTTTTTTTGATAGAGGGAAAACGGTGTACGATAAGGCAAGCATTCTTAAGTCGATTGTGAACTATATAAGGCCACACATATCATAAAGCGCTGGTTACCGCAAACGATACGGCTTAAGAAGTGATACCGGTACGGTACTGCGCTTGGCCGATGCCTCCTAGCTACCCCCGCCATAAGTGTCAGTATGTAGTCTGAGAGCCCAGCAGCCAGGCTACTCACATCGCTCATCAGCCCCACTTGTCAAGCGATCAACCCAACAGCGTAAAACTTACCAGTTGAGAAACCACCCAGCAGATACACGGTAGCGGGTACTGTGCTCAGAGGATCCCGTTCTCTCCCGGTAGATAACATGCTAGGAGAGCCGACTGCTCACCCCCTAGATCTACTCGCCGCGGGGCCAGCAGGAAAAGGTATCCTGGAGCCGCTTGCTGGGGGGCCACTCCACAGTACAGAGCTCGTTCCTGGTCGCTCTTGGACAAGAAAGTGTCGAAGAACCCGCAGCACCGTACTTCTCCACCTAGTAGTGAATCGCGTGGGGGGGCGTGGAGTGGGATCAGTGGTGGTTTTCATTCGTGTCTCGTGGCGACCGTTGGAATTATCGGCGGTGTTGTCGTGCGGCTCGCAGGGTTAGGGCTCACTTCTTGAGTACCGGTAGGAAAACATCTCCTCTCTCTGGATCACTAGAGCTGCGACTAGTGTCAGTGTCTCGGTTCGCGATGGGGGCCTGTATACAAGGTTGAAGGGTAAAATTATCTCTGCTATTGTAGGATATGAGCGAAAAGGAACTGATTTCGGCTTTGGAAGCGAGTATGACTTCGGGAGAGATGTATTAGAGCCGCACACCGGTATCCTGAATGGCTAAATTTCACGCATTGCACATGATGATGGGGCGTCCGGAGCAACTGAGAGATTCGGAAGGTATTGAAAACAAAGTATCTCGGGCAGTGTATCTACTCTGCAGAACGGAAGAGGTGCGGGCAAACAACTGTCACTATCAAGAAATCTCAACCAGAAAGGAAAACTACACAAGTCACGATCAATTCAAGGGCCCGTTTACTGATCCGTTGCGTTTCGAGATTTTGGTGGGGAAACTAGACGGTGGCGTCTCAACCAGCATCATATTCCAATAGATGTGGCAAAACTGTTTACCCTGTTTTCAACCATTTAATATTCTGGGTGTTAGACGGTCAAAACAGGGTGTAGCTCAAGAGGTCGGATTGCAACCACCCTCTACTGGCACCACCTAAATGCTACCAACCTTTCATGCCTGCAATAACAAGAGCAGCTATGAATAAGCTCTCTTTTCCTTGCACAATTAGCAATTCCTTTTGTCATAATTTAGGGCAAGTTTATTAAGAAAATTCTCATCATTTGATTGTAAGAGAGAATTGTTGGTTAGTCCAATATCTTGGTTGTTGAGTATCGTGAGAATTGAAAGCTACCTGGTTGCACACCTCACGTTTGTGGATCACACTTTTCATACTACTACGCATTGTATTAGGTAAACACACACCCGTCCATTTTCCCTACCACTCTTCGACCGTTTACCCTCCCTTGACGGTTGGCACTGTCTCCGGTTGCTTGATGGCCGTGTATTGGTAAACGGACTCTCGCAAATTCTGACTTAGCCAAAATTGTTTTCACCTGACAAATCAGTTATTAGTCATTCCCTGTTTACGTTTCGCACTATGAAGTCGGTTGACTCATAGTATCTCACATGACTGCATACTTGCGAGTCATCGTTATATAATGATTGGTTAATAGTTTCATGACTCACAATTGTGATGTCATATGATGTAATGACTTTCGCACATTACTCAGATTATGAGTCATGGGTTTCACGCATGTGACTCATTGGAGCACAGGACTTGTTTTATGAGTTTTGATTAGTTAAAAGATGTGGCGTAATTGACTCAAGTAAGTCAGCTGATGGATTTCACGCTATGACTCACTATGAGTCATAGAGGTTATGTTACGCAAGGTGATGAGTCACATGGGTTAGGGTTGTGGGAAGATGTCTATAGAAGTGGCTTGGTTCCGATCAAGAGATAGGATCTTCACGTAACCATCTAAGTAATACAATACTTGGACACTAGAGCACTGGCCAAGCCCTTGGACAGTGACCTTCCCATGGTGCCAAATATACAAACCTATTACTCAACTTCCTACGCAAACCTCTACTGCTTGAACACAAGCGCATAGTCGTCTAATGGTAGGACTTTGCACTTCCTGGTCTTATGACGATAAGACCTCCTCCAATGAGACTATGATGATAGTTAATGATATTGATACGCACTACAATTAGTTGTTCCCCGTTTAACAAAACATCTACGATAATGTGTTTGTTACACGGCTCCAAATCAGCTAAGCTACAAGAAACCATCTTATCTAAAGCTAATTCAGAGAACCGCACAAATAAGAGAAAAATCCCACCGACGAAAGCTCAACCTTACAAGTTGTCTGACTAACAAGGTACAGGACAAATTTTGCTTCTCCACTCCACAATTTAGACAGTTCCTCCGTTATAACATGTTCCCTTCATCGCAATGGTGGGGCCAAGTGCAAGAGAAGACAAAGATTGTAACATACAAAGAGCCCCTTGTCTTGGCCACAACCACCCTCGCAGAAACGTGACACTAAGATCATGAATAGCTACAGTACAAGGAACAGGCATAAACAGGTGGTACGATGCATATGTAATGTCTCAGTAATAGTAGTACACTTGAGGGGAAGACCTCCACATAATAAGTGTTTTCCTCTCATGCTATCCAAATGATAAAGTGAAATATTAGTGGGTAATGTAGATAAATTCTCTTCCAGCATATTTTTACCATCAAATCAAACACGTACAAGTGCTAGCTCAGGATGGTGCTCAAACCTTTAAACTAGTATTGTGTTTCATGCTGTCCCTACTTTACTAGGCGGAAGGGTCCTATAGCTTATTTTCAAAATTAATATTCTCTTGCATCTTCATGTTGAGATTATACATATCTGTTAGACCATTAGGTATTTTTTATTTTTTCTTGTCCATTGGTGATTGTCCAAAAACACCATTTAAATTTGAAAACTGCATGGTAAAGGGCAATGGTTTAAGAGGTACTTCACCATGGTAACATAGTTTCTGTGAGAGGGTGGTTGGGTTGCAGTATTTCACAATTTTGTCTGAACTAACCCAACCTCACTCCTGCTTTGTACTATCTTTTTATGCCTGTCCCTTGTATCTATTCTGTCTCAGTTATTTGCAGATAAGCAAAAAAAACTGCAAGTTAGGAATGCCACATTTCCTCTGTAACAGTAGTGCTTGGAAAAAAAGTAAAATTTATAGTGATAACCGAAAAATTAGCATGTCCATACTGTAGGTTGAGGACAAATTTGTTCTGTTCCCATCGTGGAGATTTAATTAATAGTAATTATATTATAGGTGCTATTGTAATCGTGGTCTGGAAGAGAGGGGACATCCAGAGGGACTCGAGGGGAGATATGCTAGGTGGTTTTTGTTGTTCTCTAAAGATCACAATATGCATTCACTAAAAGGCTAAGGTGCATGATAGGACAATGTCGTCGACAGGATAATGTAGTATAGATAATTATGTAAGATATGCAAAAATGATTCCTATGTGAACAAACACCCACTGGCCGTAGCTGCATGACAAAATGAAGCCAGAAACTTGATATTTACAGCTATATGCCCCCCCATAAACTCAATTACACAAGTAGAATAAATGTACAAATACCGAGCGCATCAGAGGTTGTGTGTTGTTCCGCTTCGAACAAAGGTTGTGGGAAACCTAGGCTATCGTGCGTGTTCTAACCAATTTTAATTTTCAAGTTGGTATCTTGAAATATACTACAGGAGGCTACAGACCTCAGGAAATTCTTCTTCTTCTTCTTCTACAAGTCCAAATTCCCACCCTCTTGCACTCCTCCAGGTCTGCCTATGTTTTTCTTAATATTCTTAAGTTGAACATAATTCTGCTCGCTGCTCTCCTTCTATCTATTCCCTTGAGCTTGGGTGCTTCTTGTTTCCTGCCCGCTCCTTTGGCTTCCATTGCCTTTAGCCCTCTTCCTAGTCCTAGTCTTCTTACGCTCCATTTCTTTGTCTCTCTTTATTCTCTTCTCTTTTTCAGATTGGATGTACTTTGATACATAAGGTGGATTTTTGGGCATGTGGATCTGGAATTAGCTTCCGGCTTTGGCCAGTTTTGGTAAGTTGATCAAGTTCTGCCCGTGTGCTTTCCAGCTGTGTTGTTTCTACTAGTACTTCCACCTCTAATCTATCAGCCTCATTTGATAGATCTAGGAGTATATCCTTAATCTTAATTAACTTTTGAGTGGTAGAATCAGAAAAAGAAAGAATATCAGCCCCTCTGCTGAGCAAATTAACAGTGTATGCAGTGGTCTCCTGGAGGGGGATCGATGATGGAGGTTGAGAGAGTGGGGCTTCAGGTATGTGTGTTTGGCTGCTGGTAGTTGTACTTTGCTGTTTGAATGGAAGCTGAGCTTTGACTAGTTCACGATCAATAGGAAAGATACTGGTTTTTTTGAAAAGAAGTAGAAGGTAATTTTGAGGAAGAGAAAAAGGGTTTCTGGTGTGCAGGATGAAGAAAAGTATGAAAATTATGTTTTCCAATACCAGTAATCCCAGTATTAACTAGATTTGTGATTTGATTGGAATAAAAGTGCTGTAAAGTAGAAAATACGCCAACGTCAAGGAGGTATAATATACATATCGCATGCGGAGGAAGACAGTGAACTAAAATTATCTGATTCCAACAAAACTCTAAGGTATCTAGTCTTATATGAACCTTGAGGCCTTCAACTAATAGCAGTTTCCAATGACCAGCAGCATGCTCTCGTGTTGCTGGTTCCAAGATTTTAACAATCCAATCATAATAAACGTTACCATGATCCAGCAATTGGGTCAATGGCCATAGCTGTAGTTCTCAAGTGCTCGGCCAATCAAGTCTAAGACTAATGCTGAAAACCACCCCTTACGAATTGTAGCCCTTTTAAAAATAATAGATAGCTGACTAACCAAATCATCTTTGCTAATCCACTCTAAAACAGTGATCTGCTCTCTGTTCCTATCCTGGATTGCCTTTGTCATCAAGGCGCTACGGGTATGAGGATCCTTTCATATTACAACTCGTGCCCAATTTCCAACTTCAATAAGAAAACCATTTTCATCTAAATTATAGAGGTTCTCTGGCCTAATCTCGGTAAATTCAAATGCCATATTTAACTAGAATGAGTATTAGTTAGTAGTATAATAGTAGAAAACATAATATATACTCGTATTCACAATGTTCTCATAGCACCCGAGCCTTTGATACCTCTATCAAGACAGACCCAGATTAGAGGCAAAATAAAAGCTTTTTTTTGACCGCCTATTTTTTTAATCCAGTAATGGCAGATTCAATAGAGAGTATTCAGGTTTTTTTCCCTTAAATACCTTCTGCAATGCCCCAGTTTAAGGCTGTCAAGATATCATAACATTTCAGATATTATGAGAAATTTGCCGATAGGAGTCTAGAATACCCAGATTTCACTAACCTCATCGAACAGGTATTCAAAGTACCAGCTTGATTTGGTTTATTGAGTAATGCCCACGCATGACTGATTTGAGCACTTCACTTGCTTTTACAATTGTGCCGTTTTAGCACATTAGCAGTCCAATGACCACCCACTGATGCAGTTGGATCACCAGTCCTGCATCGTAGGAGGCAGTTCGCCCATGCTCGCAAGGTTGTTGTAGTAACGGGAAAGTTCATCCTCGCCACCTGTTCACATTTCTCGAGAAGCTGAGCTTCTTCTGTCACTTTAAATATATCAATCGCAGCTCATTTAATATTAAAGCAGGAGTTAAATACAGGTGAACATTTGCCTTGGCTCGCACTCCCTAACCCAAGATTTACTAAGGAAGCCCTTTTGCATGGCGTTGAAGGGTATGAGGGTTGACATTATGGACGATTGCGCAACTTCGCAATGATTTGTACTGGTCTAGATACTTGTGCGAGGCCTTTATTATCGTTAGAAAAAGTCCTGTCAGTTGAGTTCAACTTGGAGTAAGTAGAGAGAGAGCGTGGGGGCCGGCTTTAAGACACGGACAAGGCCAGAATAGAAAATTTCAGAGGACTCATCGCTCCACAACCGTCATTTTCTTTGCTTTTAGGGGCCAAAATGACATCAAATGGGCTCTTTTTGGCCTTCTCCGTGTCTTAAAGCCGGCCCCCACGCTCTCTCTCTACTTACTCCAAGTTGAACTCAACTGACAGGACTTTTTCTAACGATAATAGAGCAGTTCGGATTCACTCTCCCTTCTTAATACTCTCCTCCTTGAGTACCATTGCGCTCAAATAGAGATTCAAGCAAATCAAAGTTCAAAGAAATGGGAGGTTGTCGTATCGTTATTGCTGTTGAAGTTTAGCGAGGCAGATCCACCATTTCGTCATCACGACACCCATAGTACTCTCCGTATATTCTACCATTCTATTGGCTAGCTTTAATTCTGACTCAGCTTCAACCAGTTTATTTGTCAGATGCGACATTATCCTGTCGGCGACATTGTCCTATCATGCTCTTTAATACGGTAGGATGGTCGGTTTAAGTCCTTTAGCCGCCGGCTACGAGTGCATACCAATACAGGACTGTATAATATGACACTCAGACTCGGATGCAATGTTTTGTGATTTGTGATGCGTAGAGAGTTTGGCCACGCGCTACCTTCTCCTTATCGGTGTCTCCCTCGCGCACAAATAATAGACAGGATTCAGGAGTTAAATCGCCCCTCCTTCTTCTCGCGCACTAGAAACTTCACAAGCCAGTTTTGCCCACTCAACTACAGCGGAACCGCGCCCGCAGCAGAACACAGCATCCACAAAAAGCATCACGGAACGAATACTAAATATGCAATCATTCGGTGACCATAATACCAACTGTGGGAACGTGACGAATAGCAACAATATCACTGTGAACAAAACAGACGAAGACAACCAGATTATACGGTGGCTCTCGCCGCTAATGCCTCATGCCAGGCACCAAAGTGTGCAAGCCAACCGGGTGGAGGGAGTGGGGGGTTGGCTTCTACAAAAGAACGAGTTTCGGGAGTGGAGCGGTGGTCAAGGGGCACCAGAGCAAGCTGTTTTATTCTGCTACGGCGATCCAGGTGTGGGGAAGACACATATAAGGTCAATGAGAAAGCTCCCCCCAAACAACTGGGATAACTGACGACCAGTAATATTAGCTCCTTAGTTATTGACTATTTCTACGAACAAGTTTGCGATCGGGATATCGTTGTGGCGGGCCTGTACTGCGATTACCTGAACCAAGGGCAGCAGTCCACAACGAACATGTTAGGCGCAATTCTCATACAGCTTTTCGCGAGAGATGGAATCCCAGAGACCGTGCAGCAGGCTTTTCATAAGGGGAAAATGGTACTTGGCGGACAGGCCGTGCGTGATTCGGACTTGGTAAAAATGCTCAAGACGGCGATCGCATCGCGGCCGGGAGTGTTCATCTGTATCGATGCCTTAGATGAGTGTCTTCCGAAAAACCGACACCAGCTCCTTGAGTCACTGCAGAAAATTGTAAGGGCTTCTCCTACTACACGCGTGTTCCTTACTGGAAGACCTCACGTTCGAGACGAGATTAGGAAATATTTACCGGAGGCCGTGATGATCCCCGTCACTCCTACCTTTGGGGATATTGCGGCCTTTCTAAAGATGAGATTAGACCAAGATCCCACACCCACCGCCATGGACGACAAATTGAGGGCTGAAATTATGTGGGCGATTCCACGAAAGATTTCCCAGATGTGAGTTGATACAACCACTTAACTTAATCCACTTCTAGCTGGATATTTGCTAACAGACAATAGATTCCTTCTTGTTTCCCTTAACATTGACGCGGTCCTGGAGGAGCCTACGATTTACAAGAGAAAGAAAAAGCTTGACGAGATGACCCAAGGGAATGGCCTTCGAGATGCATACTCGGCAACCCTGGGTCGGATCCAGGCGCAAGGGAGAAGCAAGTCGAGTCTCGTCATGAACATGTTAATGTGGTTATCGCATTCCGAAAGCCCTTTGGAAATCAACGAGTTATGCGATGCTCTCGGGGTAGAAATTGGGTCTGCGGACCGAAATTCTGAGAACATTCCTGCGATAGAAACCCTGCTGGGATGCTCTTTAGGGCTTGTAGTGGTTGAAGCATCCACGTATACTGTCCGTCTTGTCCACCGCACCCTTCAAGAGTACCTACGCGATAACACCGACCTGTTTCATAGCCCTCACGCGACAATTGCCCAGATTTGTTTAACATACCTCAACTTTCAGTGCATTAGGGCCCTCCCACCTACCCCTTATCAGCCCCGGCCAGAAACCTCGTTGCTTGAATATGCCTCTCGCTACTGGGGAATACATGCTAGAAGGGAAATCACGGACAATGTGAACGAACTCGCAGTGAGACTTCTCGATGGATTCAATGAGCATGTTTCTTCTGAAATATTCCTATCCCACAGCCATATGAATTGGTACTGGGGTCCCGGTCGGAGTAACCCTACGGGGTTTACAGGGCTCCACTGCGCTGCCTATCTTGGGTTGGTGGAGGCAGCAGTTGATTTAATAGAGATGAAGAAATGGGATCTCGGTGCAACTGATGCAGGCGGTAATACGGCAATCTCGTGGGCCGTTAAACGGGGGCATAAGGCCATGGTGAAGATGCTTTTGGAACGGAAAGATGTTTCTCCAAACACAGCGGATAATGACGGGGTAACACCTCTCCATCGGGCAGTTATAGATCGGAGTATAGACGTCGTGAGGATGCTTTTGGACCGAGAGGGCCTCACTGCCGGCACTGAGGATAAAAACGGTGAAACACCTCTCCTGCGTGCAGTCATGGATCAGCGTGCGGACGTCGTGAAGATGCTTTTGGACCGGGGAGATGTCTCGCCTAACACCGCGGATAAAGACGGTCAAACACCTCTCCTGTGTGCAGCTATAGATAAGCGTGCGGACATCGTGAAGATGCTTTCTGAGCGGGAAGATCTCTCCCCCAACACCCCGGACAGATACGGCCAAACAGCTCTGTCGTGGGCAGCTGGAAATGGGAATGGCGACGCCGTGAGGATGCTCCTGGAACGGGGAGAGGTCGCTCCCGACGCCGAAGATAGGGGTGCTCGCACGGCTCTCTCGTGGGCGGCCGGAAATGGTCATGGGGGTATCGTGAAGATGCTTTTGGAACGGGAGGATGTCACTCCCGACACTGAAGATAAAGATGGTCGAACGGCTCTCTCGTGGGCAGCTAGGAATGGTCATGAGGAGATTATGAAGATGCTTTTGAAACGGAAGGATGTCTCTCCCGAAAGTGCGGACAAAAATGGTCGAACGGCTCTCACCTGGGCAGCTGGAAATGGGAATGATGATGCCGTGAAGATGCTTTTGAAACGGGAGGATGTCACTCCCGGCACTCAAGATAAAGATGGTCGAACGGCTCTCTCGTGGGCAGCTAGGAATGGTCATGAGGGCATTATGAAGATGCTTTTGAAACGGAAGGATCTCCCTCCAGATAGTGCGGACAAAAATGGTCGAACGGCTCTCACCCGGGCAGCTGTAAATGGGAATGATGATGCCGTGAGGGTGCTTTTGGAACGGGAGGATGTCACTCCCAATACGTCCGATCTATCCGGTCGCTCAGCTCTCTTATGGGCAGCGCGGTTCGGGCGTGTTAACGTCGTGAAGATGCTATTGGGGCGCAAGGATATCATTCCTGACACTACAGATGAAGACGGTCGGACGCCGCTATCGTGGGCGGCTACAAATGGGTGTGATGCCATTGTGAAGATGCTTTTCGAACGGGAGGATGTCACTCCTGACCGTGCCGATAAAAACGGTCGAACACCTCTCACGTGGGCAGTTATATACGGTCATGGGGGCGTTGTGAAAATGCTTTTGGAACGAGAGGATGTTGCCCCCGACACTCCGGGTAAAGACGGTTCAATGCCTCTCTCGTGGGCAGCTGGGTCAGGGAATGAGGATATTGTGAGGATACTTTTAGAACGGGGGGGTGTCGCTCCCGATACTCCTCATAAAAATGGTCAAACACCTCTGTCGTGGGCTGCGGAGCGCGGACATATTCGGGTAGTAGAAATGCTTCTAGAACGGTATAGCATTCGCCATGGCGTGCTGGCAACGGACCCGGCGGGCCAAACGGCACTTACACGGACTTCCGGGGGGCAACCCGAAGGAGTCATAAAGCGGCGATTTCGAAATCAGGATTATGTTCCTCATAGCAACAGCTCAATAAGCCTCGTCCCAACTGACCCCTCCGAGTCAAACGACACTCTTCCAAAAGGATCTGGAGATCCCGACATTCATGGCAAAAGCTCCTCAACTGATGAACCACCTCACTTGCAGTGCAGGTACTACACTATCGCGCTGCTAACCTTCGCTCTCAATTCACCCCTTCGAGCTCTCTTCCTGTCTTCCATGTGGGTATGGTTCCTTCGTATCCTAGCTATCTATCTACCAATCTTAGCGTATCATATTGTCTCCTTTTTTCACCTTTAAGTAGTGCATTGCCCATGCAATGTCGGTTTTTACTCTGTGCTTCATGGCTTTTTGATACTTTCTTCTCTTTTCATAGTGCACACCCCCGCTGTAATACCGTTGTTTTCGATACCTCACGAGAGCGCGCTCCGTACAAATACTGTAAAGCACCAGGCATTTTGATGCTATAGCAATGTGCCTTTATGGAGCGTTGATTGTTCTCCTTGTTTCCTCGCCCACAGTCTATTCAGTCCCCCAGCTATCTGCTTCACGTTTTGGGAGAGGAAGTAGGAAACCTTGTTCCACAGTTTGCTAGTCTTTTGTGCTCTTTTTTTTTATAGGGGGTACAATGAAAATCTTTCACTTTAATACCGTACCGACCCTCCCCCATTAGAATTGACTTGGTTGGCTTTGCAGAGTGTGATATAGCTTGTACAGTACTGTATAGTAGTGTATTTTGAATACCGTAAGAACTCGAATAATCGGATATGTGCTAGGACGTTGGAGTGGCCTCTCTTAGTATAGTCTGGTGCTTTTTCTTTGCGTTTTACCTCGGGAGGTAGATTACGGTATTGATGTTTATCACCCCTTTTCTGGAGGAGGGAATTTCGGACTACATAGCACATGGTCCGGTTATTCGAGTTTTTGTGATAGGATGGAACAATTAATTCCCGATCTGCCAAAAAGGGTTCCCAGCATAAACTATTAGGATGACCGGTTAACAGCCAAGACCACCTACGTTCTCCTGGCACTCTTGATCTCTTGAAATTGGGTCTGACAATTGCAAAAGGAAAATTAAGCTGGTGTGTGTTGAAGAACACCGGCGATCACTCCATGCTGATGTATTTTCCTTTGTACCCTTTCCCATATTATTTCTTGTTCGTTGTTAGTTTCCTTTGTCACTCATTATCAATCAAGAGGAGGAGCGGATGTACCTTGATGGTATACTATAGGATGATTCGGATGGAGGCCGGTAATGGCCTGACAAGGAACCGGAGGCAAAAACACGGGAGTGGAAGGCGAGGAAGAAACCGGACAGGAAACCGGTGAGCAGGCAAGAATGGCTGATGGAAAAGGGACTAGAACTGTATTTGCCCTGTGTATCTCCGGATGGATTTCCGGGAGAGAACATAGTAGAAAAATCTCTTTGTATTGTCTATATAAGCAGCACCATACTCCACCATAGTTAGACAAGTAAGCAAGATAACCACGCCTCCGATCAATATACTCACGCTTCTCGCTTGACTTCTTAGTACTTCTTCAGCTGGCCAGCGCTTTCTTCTCCTATCCAGAACTGATAATAATAGTGTGAAATTTCAAATATCTCGTTTGAAGTGTATATAACCTATAAATCTCCCTTCATGGTAGACAGACATGTATTTGGAGGGAATATTGCATCACTGCGAAGAATGGGAGGCATAGACGGCATAGTATCTTAAATAAGACAAAGTAGACAGAGAGACTTTGTTTTGGTTGAGCTACGGTAGAGCGATCGCTTTAGGTATGGTTGTAAGTATTGTCGGGGGACAAAAATAACGGCGGTATCAACGGGCAAAAATCTTCCGCAATGACAACGGCCTCCCCCACCAACCCCTCTATCATGAAAACCAAAAAAAAATTAGAAAAATGTAAATACATAGTAGAAATTAATATTTAGTATACCATCCATCAGCCTTAATAATTGCCTCTATTCTATCCACCATTGACCCTGCCAAAGTAGTAAAAACCTTTTGGTCCAGAAGTTCCCAATAATCAGTGATTGCCTCCTCTATTGCCTTCTTGACCACATTGACATTACCCCTCATAAGATATAGCTCAGGATAGTGCTTATGAAGCTTATATTTCACCAGAGACCAAACATTTTCAATTGGATTGAGATCTGGTGAATAGGCAGGAATTTCCATAAGAGCAATTCCCTGCCTTCTGAGCCATCTTCTAAAAGGCAAGTGAGTCTTAGCATTGTCAATGATAAAAAATACCTCTTCTTCTCCAACCTTTTCCTTAATATCCTCCCATATCCCTAGAAAGTCATAATGATCATAGACATCAATAATTCACTTTCCCGTAACTCCACCCCTAGCAGAAGAAGGATCAGAAAAAACCGGTTACAAAAGACCATGAGTTTGACCATAAAAAAAACCAGTCATCATCTGGCTAATCCCTCTCTCCCCTCTCCTAGCAGTAGGTTCAACATAATCCTTATTCCACTTCTTATTTGGGTATCTAAATACACATTTTCTCCTCGTTCCTCCACCCCTCTTCACAGATACCTCATCCCCCCACATTGCCTTTCTTCACCACATCTCCCTTGTCCAATGCCTATAGGCTAATGCCCATTCCAACCTCTCCTGAGCCAGGTCTTCATCCAAATGAACTTTCTCATGTACCACCCATTTTTTAAGATGCTTTTGTGCAATTCTTCTCTTCACTGTCCTGGTAGAAACATTGGGTGCAACTTGTTTAGCAATCTCAAAATAGGTAGTGTGGCGATTTTTGAGAGCTTCCTCAACCAAGGCTTCATCCTGCAACTTGGTAGTCTTAGGATGTCTTCCTCTACCCTCATTCTCCTTGCCCTCTTGATATCCCTTTGCAATTGTCCTTCTGACAGTGGTGGGAGGAATGTTAAGGTAGTGGGAAAT
>Ga0307509_10003732_pt1 | contig 22700 bp, 22 predicted proteins | sample 10_EM_MG_FD_202245 | JGI IMG/M metagenome (GOLD analysis project Ga0307509, IMG submission 202245) | Populus trichocarpa ectomycorrhiza microbial communities from riparian zone in the Pacific Northwest, United States - 10_EM | ecosystem: Host-associated > Plants > Roots > Unclassified | place... | reverse complement strand
GATGGAGGCATCGGGGCGCGCCGCTGCCAGAGCTTCGCCCATCGCGTCTTTCACTAACGCGATGGAGAGGTCGGGGCCGAGCCCTGCGGCATCGCGCGCGGTCTCGGATGTGAGGTTCGTCTGTCGGGGTGGCATCGGATGCTCCTGCTGTTGCGCCGGCAGGGAGCGTGGCCAAACAAAAGGCCCCGTCCGATGCCGGCGGGGCCTGGTGAAAAGATCGCGTCGTCGAATTCCTAGCGCACGACTCCTTCCACGGCCCAGCAAGCTTGGGACATGAGTTTGCGGTTGGCGATGCGCACCGATCTAATCATGAGACGCAGATACCATGGACATCGCGCGAGATCAAGGGATGTGCCGGCGTTGCTCGCATCCTTGAGGCGAGCTCTCCTGAGCCGACCCGAAGTCTCCCTCGGGTCATGTGGTGGAGGATCCGGCGAGGCAGTTTCCTGCGGGCTTTCTTGATCGCAACTCAGGGCTTCCGGACGCCACTCACCCTCCGGCGGGGCGGCTCGACCTGGTCGTGAACCACCCGAAGCGGACATTGGCTAGTGCGCCAGAGTCAACTAAGATCAAGCGCAGCTGCAATAGCATGGGTGCTTTCTCGATGACCGGACGCGGCTTCACACGGCTGCTTTGCGTCGCCGGCGCAGCGGCATTCCCTTTCATGCTGGATGCGCTCACGCTGAATTCGCATCGCGCCTTCGCCCAGGCAGCACCGGCCTCACAAGGTGCCGGCCCTCGCTTTCGTGCGGACGGGCCGAATGCGGACGAGTTCGGCCGCAAGGAGGGGTATCCGAGTTGCAAGGGACTTGCCTATGTTGACGAAACGCGCTGCCGCGTAGGTGCGCTGAGCCGCTACGACACGCTGTTTCCTGCGCGCACCATCACGGCCCCGAAACAATCAATCCCACTGGCTCGCGCAGCGAGCGAACCCGTCATTCGCTATGGCTTCGCCGGGCTCGAGCTGACGCTCGACGACTACCTCAATCGTCAACCGGTTACCGGCCTGCTGATCGCGAAGGACAATACGATTCTGGTCGAGCGTTACCAGTACGGTCGCACCGATACGGATCGCCTGACATCCTTCTCCATGGCGAAGTCCGTGGTTGCGCTGCTGATCGGCATCGCCCTGAAGGAGGGCGCCATCGGGTCCGTCGATGACCTGGCGGAAACCTATGTCCCTGGTTTGAAGGACACCGAATACGGCCGTACGCCGATCAAGGCGTTGCTGCTGATGGCCTCAGGCGTCGCCTTCTCGGAAGACTACGCCAGCAGATCCAGCGATATCTACAAACTGGCCCGCCTGACGCTCGAGGACCCTGCCGGCAGCCTCGCCGCGGTGAAGCAGTTCAACACCCGTCGTTCCCCGCCGGGGGCGCGCTTCTCCTACGCGTCGGCTGAATCGCTGGTTCTCGGTCTCGTGCTCGCGGCCGCCACGAAGCGAACAGTATCCGACTATGCCGCCGAAAAGCTCTGGCAGCCGCTGGGGGCGGAAGCCGATGCGACGTGGATCATCGATGCGACCGGGCAGGAAGTCACTTTTGGCTATATCAATGCGGTGCTCCGCGACTGGGCACGTCTCGGCCTGATGCTGGCCAATCGCGGCAATTGGCAGGGCAAGACCGTCGTTCCCGAGGACTGGCTCACGGCGTCGGCCGCGGATGCGCTTCCGACCGACTTACCGCTGGTGAAGTACGGCTATCAAATCTGGTATTCCGCAGACACCAGACGTTTTGCGCTGCGAGGCCTTCGCGGACAATTTGTCTTTGTCGATCCGGACCTGAAGCTTGTTCTCGTGCAGACCGCGCTCAGCGGTGGCCCGCCCGAGACCGCCGAGCTGTTTGCTCTATGGAACGCGCTGAGAGCACAAGTTCAGTAGGTTGCAGTGCCAACCCGCATCCGCCAGCGGTCCTGATCAGGGTAGACCGGAAGCGGCCGGCCGTCGCCAAAGTGACGCGCCTGCCCCGATTCGGACCCTGCCCCCGGATCACGCCCCCTTCCAGGGGCGGCATGCGACGAAGCGAGCTTCTCGCTTTGCTGTCCGGCGGGTTGGTCGAGGCGGAACTTTTTTCAGAATATTGCATTAGCTATATCGCTTTGATCCGGCGGCCAACACGAGGAGCGCGCTGCAATGGCAACCCAAATCATCATGGATCTCAACGGCGATACTCGGCATAACTTCGACGCGAAGGACGCGAAGGCAGTTTTGGAGGCCGAGCGCCGCTTCAGGGCACTAACAGGTGCTGGCTTCACTGCGGCAACCCGTACCGCTTCCGGAGAGCCGGTCGTGACGCGGACGTTTGATCCGACCGTTGAGGAGACCCTATTTTTTCCGCGGCTTGTCGGCGGCTAAATCTCGCGTGTTCGTGACGCTGCTTCACGATTCGAACGGTCAGCTCCGGCGCCCCCTGGCGGCCTGCTTGCAATTGGCGCGAGCCTTTCGCGAGTGGTATCGGCGCCCGAGCACAAGGGAGCAGCGTGGCCTCGAGCTCTTGAGGGAATGGCTTTCGCAGGAGCAACTGGCGCAGTATGATGCGCACAGATACTTCGAGGTCATTGGCTGCCACACCGGCAAGCGATACCGGATATACTACGGTAATGGCGCAAACGTCATCGAGCTGGACGATTCCGCCCAGCCGAAAACAGGCTGGTGCTTCGTGCCTCGCGAGCATCTGGTCGCGGGCGACGTCATGCTAGCCCAAAAGATTGCCCTGGAAACCGACGAGCGAAGTGCGCTGGCGGCAGCGAACAACTTTGCGCCTAGATAGCTTTGCCGGCAGATTGCCATTCCGGCCGGAGGGCGCCATGTCTGACTTGCGTCCGCAGACCCCCGCATCGCACTTCAGCTTCCAAGCCATTCCAGGAATTGTTATGACTCGCGCCTGCACGGGAGCAACCAAGCATCCCGGCATAATCGTAAGGGGAGGAATTGCATGGCAAAATCTGCGCTTTGGGTTGCGGCGCTTGGCGTCAGCGTGCTCGGTTCAAGTGCGGCAATTGCGCAAACCATGACCTTGACCAGCTCTGACCTCAAAGAGGGCAACACCATCGCCGACGAACAGGTATTCAAGGGTTTCGGCTGCGCCGGCGGCAACCTCTCTCCGGCTTTGAGTTGGAGCGACGCGCCGAGCGGGACCAAGAGCTTCGCCGTCAGCATCTATGATCCGGACGCGCCGACCGGCAGCGGCTGGTGGCACTGGGTTGTGTTCAATATTCCGCCGGGCACGACGTCGTTGCCCAAGGGCGCCGGCGACGTGAAGAAGAGACTGATGCCCAAGGGCGCGATTCAGAGCCGTACGGACTTCGGAGCCGACGGATATGGTGGCCCTTGCCCGCCGCCCGGCGATAAGCCGCATCATTACCAAATCACGGTTTTTGCTGTTGACGTCGACAAGCTGCCCGACGCCAAGAACGATTCCGCCTCGGCTGCACTGGTCGGGTTCGACCTGCATTTCCATACCATGGCCAAGGCGACATTGACCGGTTTGTACGGCCGCTGAGCGCCTGTCGTTCGCAGGATGGATAGGCGTGAGCGCGATCCGTCCTCGTGCAATCCCGGCATTGAGGCCGCGTGATCCGAGATCATCCGTGTTGAATTGAGAAGCCGCCATCAGGCGGCTTCTTTACCTTTTGGGCGGACCATCGGCATATCTGTTGGACGTCATTCCAATCCGCCGCTGCAGCAGGCCGCGGTCGGGTGCAGCGGACATGGTTGGATCGAGCGCTGACTCGTACCGATCGCGAATGACCAAGACTCAAGGCGGATACCAACACCTCGGTGCTTACGCCATTGCGGATTGGCGCTGCTGGAGAACGAACCAAACGAATCGACGAGCCGGCCATCTTCAGATAGCCTGACCGTCAAGGGAGCAGGCGGAAGGGTCAATGCGTTCATCTTTTTGCATCTTTGGATTGGCCCTGACGTGGCTCATCACGTCGTCCGCGCCGGCTCACAGTCGCGGCTTCGCCTGGTTCTTCGCGCACTCCAGACCTCACGGAATGTGCTCGGGGCAGCATGTCGTCGCGACCTACTATGTCTCAGGGCGGCGGACGGCGAGCGGTCAGACATTCGATTCCGGTGGGTATGCGGCCGCGCATCGCACCCTGCCCTTCGGATCGCGGGTAACCGTGACGAATCCTCAGAACGGAAGGTCGGTCACGGTGGTGATCAATGACCGCGGCCCGTTTACGCGCGGGGTTACGCTTGATCTAACTCGCGGCGCCGCTCGCGCGATTGGCATGCAGGGAACGCAGTGGGTTTGCATGCTCTGAGAGCGAGTGTCGTCGTCTGTGCCCCCACCGGACCACCAGCCTTGCTTTCAGCCCGTCACCTGGTCGTCATGGGGTCAAAAGCTGCCGTTCACTGATCCGAAGCGGGTCGGGAACCATCAACTCGCGCAGTCTTTCATGCTACGATCTATCCTGGACAGAGGCTTTCGAGGGCAGCCGATGAGCGGACTTGAATTTACGGATGCTGCGGCAAAGCGATTAGAGAAGCTCTACCTTACCAAAGATGTCATTGCTCAACGATCCGAGACACTGCGGCAATTGGCACTGGTCAAAGGTGAGCACGTGCTTGATATCGGTTCAGGGCCCGGCTTTCTGTGCGAAAGTATTGCTGCGCTTGTTGGTCCCGAAGGAGCGGTTGCTGGCATTGATGTATCGGCCGATCTAGTAGCCATGTGCGAACGGCGAAACCCGCCGAAATGCCTATCGTTTGCGGTCGGCGACGCGACCGGGATAGATCGACCTGATGCATCCCTTGATGCCGTCGTATGTGCGCAGGTCGCAGAGTACGTTCCTGATGTGGGCCGGGTTATTTCAGAGGCGTATCGTCTTTTGAAGCCGGGCGGCAGGACGATATTTGTTGCCACCGATTGGGATGCGGTTGTCTGGCATTCTCAAGTGCCCGACCGAATGCAGCGTATCATGAAATCGTGGCGGGCCCACTGTGCGCATCCCAACTTGCCAAGGTCATTAGCCAATCGTTTAAAGGGTGCGGGATTTCGGCTTGACGGGGCTTTCGTCTTCCCGATCCTCAATCTGAGTTGGGATGATGATGCGTACAGCAAAGGACTCGCTGAGCTGATCCACAATTTTGTTGCGGCCCGAGGCGATGTTACAGCCGAAGAGCTCGGAAACTGGCTGGACGAATTTCCAGAACTCGACCAAAGCGGCCGATATTTTTTCAGCAGTAACCGCTACATTTTCCGCGCATTAAAAGCGGCTTAATTCTCGCTCAGCAAGGGTGATCGAAGAAAGGCCTTGTCGCTTCCGCTGATGTTCTGCGTACAAATCAAGACTGCTGCGATCGCGATTTCAGGTCGAATATCGGGGAGTTTTGAGAGGCGCAGGAAAGTCGTGTCCTCAGTCATCACTCGAACGAATGACCTGGGACTGCCTCAGGCGCAAGCACTGTTTTCTGGCTAACGACGAAGCTGTGCGATGAAGTTTGAAGGACCATCAATCAACACAGTGACAAGCAAAATGAGGCCGGTACCAATTTCCCTCCGGGTGAGCCAGTTCAGAACTGATTGCTCCGTGGCGGTTATGTAGACCGTCACCCTCTTCGGCATATGGAATGTTTGCCGCAACGCAAGACTTGGTCGCTCTCAGGGCGTGACGGACGTGGCCGAATAAATTGTCAGCTCGACATCGTTGCGAATGCCCCGGAGCGGACGTGCCCTCCGTCCTAAGGCTGCCCACCATCGCTCGACGCCAACGCCGTCTCACCGGCGATCGCGTCAGCTCGCCAGCACCTGATAGCGTGTCCGTCGGGGCGCGTTTCGAGCGACGGCCCGGGCGCGCGATGACAGACGGCGTCGGCGTAACGACAGCGCGGAGCGAACGCACATCCGTCCGGCGGATCGAGCGGATTGGGTAGCTCGCCCTTCGTCGTCGCGAGCGGGGCGCGGCGCAGCGGATCAGGAATCGCTGATATCAGGGTTCGCGTATACGGGTGCGCCGGCCGTTCGAAGATCTCGCGCCAGTGGCCGGTCTCCACGATGCGGCCGAGATACATCACGGCGACCCTGTCGCTCATGTGCTCGACCACGCCGAGGTCGTGGCTGATCATGATGTAGGAGAGACCGAGCGTCTCCTTCAATTCCAGCAGCAGGTTGATGATCTGGGCGCGGATCGAGACGTCCAGCGCCGATACGGGTTCGTCACAGATGACGATTTTGGGACTGAGGATCAGCGCGCGCGCGATGCCGATGCGCTGACGCTGGCCGCCCGAGAATTCATGCGGGTAGCGGCCGGCCTGTTCGGGCAGGAGGCCGACATGCCTGAGCATCACTGCCACGCGTTCCTCGATCTCGCTTTTCGCCGTCACGCCATGCAGGCGCAGCGGGTCTTCAAGCGTGCGGCGAACGGTCTGGCGCGGATTGAGCGAGGCGTAGGGATCTTGAAACACCATTTGCACGGTTCGGGCCAACGCCTTTCGATCGCCCGATTGGCGGCCCGTCACCACCTGCCCGTCCAGCACGATGCGGCCGCGCGTCGGCGTCTGCAGGCCAAGGATCGAGAGTGCGACGGTCGACTTGCCACAGCCGGATTCGCCGACGAGACCGAGGCATTCGCCGCGCTTCAGTTCGAGATCGACGCCGTCGACCGCACGCAACAGCCGCCGGCCGCCGCCGAGGAAGCCGCCACCAACCGGAAAATGCACCGCGAGATCCTCCACGCCGAGGATGACATCACAGCCAAGCCTGGCCGCGGGTTCATGCATGGTGATGGCACCTGACGAAGCCGCCCGCACCGAGCAACGTGGTCTCCGGCACCGTGGTCCGGCAAATGTCGGTCGCCCGCGCGCAACGAGGATGGAATCGGCAGCCTTGCGGGAAATTCGTGATCGCCGGGACGACGCCCGCGATCTCCCTGAGCCGGGTCCGCCCCTGTGCCGCGCGACTGCCGAGCCGCGGCAGCGAGTCGACCAGGCCCTGCGTATAGGGATGCGCGCCGGCGCGGAAGATATCGTCCGAGCCGCGCTCCTCGACGATGCGACCGGCATACATGACGGCGACGCGGCGGCAGACATTGGCGACCAGGCCGAGATCGTGGCTGATCATCAAGATGGCCGTCCCTCTCTCGGCGCATAACGTCCGCATCAGTTCGATGATCTCGGCCTGCACGGTGACGTCGAGCGCGGTGGTCGGCTCGTCGGCGATCAGAAGATCCGGCCCGCAGGCAAGTGCGATGGCGATCATCACCCGCTGGCGCATGCCGCCCGACAGCTGGTGCGGGTAATCCTTCACCCGCCGCTCCGGTGCGGGGACGCGGACGCTGGCCAGGGCCTCGATCGCCAGCTGGCTGGCCTCCCGCCAGCTCTTGCCCTTGTGCAGCACGAACATCTCGGCGATCTGCCGGCCGACCGGCGAGACCGGATTGAGCGCCGTCATCGGCTCCTGGAAGATCATGGCGATGCGATTGCCGCGCAGCGCGCGCCGCTCGGCCGCCGGGAGTTGCTGGATCTCGCGGCCCTCGAACCGGATGGCGCCGGCGCCGATCGCCAGCGGCGGACGCAACAGGCCGATCAGGGCGAGTGCGGTAATGCTCTTGCCGCAGCCGGATTCGCCGACCAGGCCGAAGGTCTCGCCCCGATCGATACGGAACGAGACGCCCTCGACCGCCGCGACAGCGCTGGATCCGTCGTCGAGATCGATGCGCAGGTCCGCGACTTCGATCAGAGGCGGGCCCGTCATGCGCGCCGGCTCCGCGACTGTGGATCGAGAACGTCGCGCAGGCCATCACCGAGCAGATTGAGCCCGAGCACGGTCAGGAAGATGGCGAGGCCGGGGAAGACCGAGAGCCACGGCGCTGTCGTGATCTGGTCGCGGGCCTCCGACAGCATGCTGCCCCAGCTCGGATAGGGCGGCCGGATGCCGAGGCCGAGGAACGACAGCGAGGCTTCGGCCAGGACCGCGCTGCCCATGCCCAGCGTGCCGATGACGATGATGGGTCCGAGCATGTTCGGCAGCAGCTGCGTGATCATGATGCGCCAATCGCCGTAGCCGAGCACGCGCGCGGCCTGCACATAGCCCTGGCTCTTCAGCGACAGCGTCGAGGCCCGAGCAATCCGGCAGGTGAAGGACCAGTTGGTCAGGCCAATGGCGATGAGCAGGCTGGTCAGGCCGGGTCCCAGCACCGCCATGATGGCCAGCGCGAAGATCAGCGAGGGGATCGCCAGCATGAGATTGGTCAGCCCGTTGACGACGTCGTCCCACCAGCCGCCCCAATAGCCCGCGGTCAGGCCCAGCGTCACGCCGATGACGCTGTTGACCAGCTGCGAGACGATGCCGACCGTCAACGAGACGCGCGCGCCGTACACGACGCGGGAGTAGATGTCGCGGCCCTGCCCGTCGGTGCCGAACCACCACATCCAGCTCGGCGGCTCTTCCGCATTCAACAGGTTGGCATCCATGACGGGATCGGTATGAGCCAGCCAGGGTGCGAGCAGGCCGACGACGATCGCCAGCGCGAACAGTGCCCCACCGATGATGAGATTGGTTCGGAGCTTCATCGCGGCCGCTCCGCAGCGATTGGCGGCACAGCCGTTCGCGCGCAGGAGTGGCGGAGCCTATCGGCGCTCATGCGTATCTGATCCTCGGATCGATCACGCCATAGAGCAGGTCGATCACCATATTGATCGCCAGGAAGAACAGCACCACCACGAGAATGGAGCCCTGGACGGCGGGAATGTCGCGCTGCAGGACACTGTCGACGAGCAGCGAGCCGATGCCCGGCCAGGAGAACAATTTCTCGACGACCACCGCCTGCCCCATCAACGCGCCGAATTGCAGGCCGATCGCCGTGAGGATGAGGACGAGAACATTGCGCATCACGTGCCACTTCACGACCCGGGTCTCGCTCATGCCCTTCGAGCGCGCGGTCCGGACGAAATCCGCGGTCATGATCTCGAGCACCGCGGCGCGCGTCGTGCGTGCCAGCAGCGCCATTGGCGAGACACCGAGTGTCACCGCAGGCAGGATCAGATATTTGAGCCCGCCATCGCCATAGCCGAAACTCGGCAGCCAACCGAGGCTCAACGCAAACAGGTACATCAGCAACAGCCCGAGCCAGAATTTGGGCATCGACAGGCCCGAAACCGCCACCACCATCGAGATCGTGTCGACGAAGCTGCCCGGCTGCAGCGCGGCAATGAAGCCAAGCGGGACCCCGATCGCAATCGCCAGCACCATGGCTGCGAACACCAATTGCAGCGTCGGCCACATCCGCTTGGCGATCATGGTGGTGACCGGCTCGCGGGTCCGGAACGAGGTCCCGAAATCGCCGGTCGCGAGTTTGGCGATGTAGGCGCCGAAGCGCACGTAGACGGGATCGTCGAGGCCGAGCTGCTTCTTCATGCGCTCGACGACCTGCGGGTCCGCCGGCGCGCCGCCGCCATCGCTCAGGCTTGATGCGATGCTGCCCGGAACCACGCTGAACAGCACAAAGACCAGCAGCACGACCGCCAGCACGGTCGGAACGGTCTGCAGGATGCGACGGATCATGAAGGCGAGCATGGGACTTGTTCCTGCCTCCCTCCATCATGTCTGGCGATGGTGGGAGGGCGTGAGCGCGTGTCACTTCGCGGGCGAGGTCTCGTCGACCCAGAGGTCTTCGACGTTTTGATGGGTCAGCTCCGTCGCGTTCAGCTGAATCCCCTTGAGCCACGGCTGCACCGCCATGACCGCCTTGTTGTAGTTGAAGAACCAGACCGGCGCTTCCTCATAGAGCAGGGCATTGGCCTGTTGCAGCAGTTCGGCGCGCTTTTCGGCGGCGTCGGTCTGCCCGGCCGCATCGAGCATCCTGTCGAAGTCGGCGTTCTTGAAGTTCACGTAGTTGCAGGCCGATTGCGGCGTCGAGGAGTGGAAGCATTTGAGGGCCGCCTGGGGATCCGGGCCGGTCGCCTGGGAATAGATGAAGGCCTGGAAGTCGCCGCTGCGAACGACCTCCGCCAGCACCGCGGTCTCGACCTGCTTGACCTTCGCCTTGATGCCCACTCGATCCAGCATCGGGATGATCGCCTCGACGATCGGCAAGCCCCAGCTTTCATTCTGGCTCGTGGTCCATTCGAATTCGAAGCCGGTGGGATAGCCCGCGTCCGCGAGCAGCTGCTTCGCCTTGGCGGGATCGAAGGCGTAGGGCGTCATGGTCTTGTCGTAGAGCGGCGAGGTCAGAGGCAGCCAGCTGGTGGCGCGATAGGCCTTGCCCTTGACCAGCTTGCGGATGATCAGGTCGGTGTCGATCGCATGGTTGATGGCCTGCCGAACCCGCTTGTCGGAAAACGGCTTGAATGCGGGATTCATCCCCATGTAACGCGTGAAGACCTCGGCGACTTCGGCAATGGTGCCCTTGAGGGCGGGGTCGGCCTGATAGGCGACATACTGCGCGGGCCCGAGCACCGAGGTGTCGATTTCCTTGTTGCGGAAGGCGACATCGCGCGCCGCCGCTTCGCCCATGATCGACACGATGAGCTTGTCGGCGTACGGCTTGCCGGGCTTGTAGAATTTGTCCCATCGCTCCAAAACGATGCGCGATCCCGGCACGTGCTCGACGAACTTGAATGGCCCAAGACCGATCGGCTTCTGGATGAAGCCCTCCTTGGTGGCCTCGTCGGCGGGATAGATCGACGTGATCGCGTTCCAAAAATAGAAACCCGGATCGAGTTTCTCGGTCAGTTTCATTTCAAGCGTGAAGTCGTCGATTTTCCTCAATCCGGAGATCTCCTTGGCCCGGCCCTTCTCGACTTCGGCCGCGCCCTCGATCACGCGGACATAGCGCGCGCCGGGATAGGCCTTGGTGCCGTCCATGATGTGGTTGTAGGTCCAGATGATGTCGTCGGCCGTCATCCTGCGACCGTTATGGAAATAGGCGTCGTCGCGCAGCTTGAAGGTGTGAACGAGACCTCCGCCCGAGACGACGACCTCCTTGGCAAGCTCCAGGACCGGCTTGCCCTGCGCGGAGTCCCAGATGTAGAGCGACCGGTGCAGACCCTTGGCATAGATCTCGTCCTGGGCGCGCTGTGTCGTCAGAATGTCCATGCTGGTGAAACTCGAGCCATAGGGCGCCGTCATGCGAATGGTCCCTCCCCTGCGTGGTGTCTGAGCCTCCGCCGCGGCGGACAGGGCCAGCGCCAAACCGGCTAGAATCGCAATCGTCCTGAACATCATGATTTCTCCAACGGTGCAGGAGCAGTCCGATCAGCGAGTTGACCACTCGCAGCATGTCAAGCGCAAGATCCTCATTGCATGTCTTGATGGCGATCGGGTCCAAATCTTGCGCAGCCTCAACGCGAGGGGCGAGTGATAAGGTAACAGATGGTGCGGCATCTGGTCCGAGGTCGTCGGCGGGCCGACCAGGACGCGCGTCAAATGCAGTGGGCAGAGAGCGCGGAAGCTCAAAGCAATATCCAGAGTTGCAGGGATAGAGAGTTCACCGGAATCGATTTGACCGCTCTCGTGCCTTGCGCGCCATTTGTGCGGGCTGCGTAAGCGATTGCGATTGAACGGATTTCAGGTTCTGTACTGAATTCGTGAAGCCGGGGTTCCGGAGACAAATACCGTCGCAAGCCTTGATGCCGGGCCCAGGCGGCCCACCCCCGCAGCCGCCTGCGAAAGACAGGACAAAGACGTCAAACGCGTAATCGCTTACGGAAGGTGTTTGATCGGCAGAACGCACGGTCGCGGCAAATTCCTGAAACGACCGGGACGTCGGGGCGTGAGCTGCCGAACGCGGCGATCATCGCTTCCGGAAGATCAACTCATGCTGCCGGGTATGAAGCAACGGACGCGCGGATGGCCGTCGATGTAGTGCTTCCAGACCATCGTCCGCCCGGCGAGGTTCGGCTGCGTGATGACGGCACCGTCGGGCACCAGAACCCATTCGCCCTCGATGTGGACGCGATAATGCCCACGGTCGGACTCCCAATCCGGATCGGCCACGATGTATGCGTCGGCGTTGGTGCAGCACGGCCCGAATTCGCTCTCCAGACCCTCGAACCATGACTTCAGCGGGGAATTCGCGTAGCGACCGTCATCGCGCCCAAGCCCCGGTGTGGTGAGCAACAGCAGGCCGATCAACGACACCGACATCGCATACCACTTTTGATGCATCTCTGTCTCCGCAATCGCGATGAGGATCATCGCGAGGACGTTCCGCATTCAATCTCCTGAGCACTCCGACACCTCAATCAATCGGCGTGAAGCCAGTCGCTTGCACGATCGTTTTCCACCGTTCGGATTCGGATGCGAGCAGCCGGGCAAAGTCGCCCAGGGAGATCGAGTCTATCTCAACTGCAAACTTTGCCAGGCCTGATTTGACATCATCAATGCGCAGAGCCGCTTGGATGGCACGATTGAGGCTTTCGACGATATCTGCCGGCGTCTTCGCTGGAACGAAAAACCCTGTTCTGATGACGTCCTCAAGCGAAGGATAACCAGCTTCCGCCATCGTCGGCACATCGGGAAGAAATGGGCTGCGGCGCGGCCCGGTGGTCGCCAGCGCACGAAGATCTCCGGATTGGACCTGGCCCAGCGAACTTTGGATCGGTAAAATGTTGGAAGCGATCTCGCCTTTGAGGAGATCCTCGACCGCCGCGCGGCCTGGATAGGGCACGTGAAGGAACTCGAAACCCGCAATGCGCCCGAGCATCGCACCGATGAAATGCAGCGAGGTTCCCGCCCCCACCGTGCCATAGGTGGCTTGCTTCGGGTTGGCACGACACCATGCGACGAAATCGGCGAGCGTCCTCACGTCACCCGGCACCTTCGGACCGATCGTCAGCAAGGTTGCGGATGAGATGACGGTCGAGACTGGCGTGAAATCCCGCGGCTCGTATCTGAGCGTCTTGTAGATGTGCGGAAAGATCGTGATGAAACCAAGCGGCGCGATCAGGATGACAGATCCGTCGGCATCGGCGGCCTTTACGGCCTCCACCGCGATACGACCGCTCGCGCCCGGCCGGGGCTCGACGACGATCGACACCGCGTAATCCTTCATCTGGCCGGCGATGAGCCGTGCGATCGCGTCCTGCGTCCCGGGCGTGAAGCCCGACAGGATGTACACGGTCTTTGCCAGCGATTGTGCGATGCACTGTGGCACGAGACCAGCAGCGGTGAACGCAGCTCCGGCTGCCGACATCGTCAACAAACCACGACGTGTGATCATGATTTCTCCCGCCCTCGCCCGCTCGCTGATGACGGCCTCTCGTTTAATCAAACTCGACTCAATCTCGGCGTTCAGTCTTGGAAATTCGGTGATCGACGAGCGCGGCGGCCTCACCGAACCCGTCGGTGGACGCGGCTTCATTGGACCGCACGAACAGAAAACGGGACGCCACCGATATTTGTGCGTCGGCGCTGCCGTCCTGGCCGATGAGGATCAGTCCGGCTCCGCCGTTAGCGACGTTGAGAATGACAGGCTCGCCGTTCCACCTCTTGATTGGCTGCATTCCGATGATGAGAAATTCACCGATCGGCTGGTCGAAATATTGAAGCCTCAGTTGCGGAGCGACTTCTGCCGCCGCAAGTCCAAAGCCCAGCTGTCGCGCGCGCGCATAGATGTCCGCCAGCGACGCGGTATCCGTTTCAAAGCCGAGTTCGGCCGCCGACACGGCGAGAAGCTCCACACTTGCCTTGACGGCGCTGAGGGTAAACGCCGGTCGAGCAAGAATTTCCCCCGCCGAGTTGCCGATGCCACAGCCCGCTGCGTCCAACGCGCCAGTGAGTGCAGACAAACTTGTAAACGTCCCAACGGTAATCGTCTTCCACACCGGAACAGCGGCGGCCGACTTGACCAGGACTAACGGCCTACTCGCTGTGGGGGCTTTCTTGAGCGTCAGGTGGTTCTGCAGGACATCTTTTGCCGAGCATTGAGCGCTGGCTTCCCTGGCGAACGAGACGATGCATGCAGTGCAGAGCAGCACCGCAAGGAACGTCCCGCCATGGCCCGATCGGATACCTCGCGAGTCGATAAAGCTATTCGAGGCGACGTAGTCGACCTCGCCGCAGGTCATGCCGATATCCGTTAACTCGCGGTCGTCCAAGGCGCACAAGTCGGCTCGCAAACGCGCATGCTTGCGCCATTCCTGAAATACGCCCCAGCATCTCTCCAGGAAGCCGGAGATGGGACGTGTCGAGCTGGTTGTTCGGTGCAGCCTCACGGCGCCGTGAACCGTGTTCATGTGGCATCTCCCGAGGACAGCTTTATCTGCGCGAGAGTACCAAGGCACGGCCAGGCGCGCTCAACCTCCGGCTGACATTTTCCTAACCATCCGCTTATTCTTGCGTTACAATCATGGCCCAGCAGCCTGGGAAGGGCAGCTTGCGCTATCTCTTTGACAACTTTGCATTGGACACCGATAGGCGCGAGCTGCATCGCGGCACGGACCTGATCGCCATCGCACCGCAGGTGTTTGACCTCCTCACCTATCTGATCGGTAACCGGGACCACGTCGTCAGCAGGGACGACCTCATCAGGACGATTTGGCAAGGCCGCGTCGTCTCGGATGCAGCGCTGACCACCCGCCTCAATGCGGTGCGGAACGCAATCGGCGACTCCGGCGATGAGCAGCGCCTCATCAAGACCCTGCCGCGCAAGGGCTTTCGTTTCGTCGGCCCGGTGCAGGAAGGCCCGTGGCCGACGACTGTGACCGTCACGAACGATTCGCCGATATCCGCACTTACTTCTTCTCAGAAACGCGCGCTCGTCGTTCTGCCGTTCGCCAATCTGAGCTCTGATCCGGAGCAGGACTATTTCGTCGACGGCGTGACCGAAAGCCTGACCACGGATTTGTCGCGCCTGACCGGCATCTACGTGATCGGTCGCAACACAGCCTTCAGCTACAAGGGGAAGCATGTCGATGTGAAGCAGATCGGCCGCGAGCTCGGCGTTCGCTACGTCCTGGAGGGGTCCGTGCAGCGTGGTGGAAGCCGCATGCGCATCAACGTCCAGCTCATCGATACCGAAACCGGGCATCATCTGTGGGCTGAACGGTTTGACAAACCGATCGCCGATCTCTTCGACATGCAGGACGAAATTGGCGCGCGCCTTGCCAATCAGTTGGGAACGGAGCTGATCACGGCCGAGGCGCGGCGAGCGGCACGGGCGCCGCATCCAGATTCGATGGACCTGTATTTCCAGGGGATGGCAATTGTGAACCGGGCATTGGCCCCCGCAAACCTGCCGCTGGCGCGCACATTTTTCGAACAGGCCCTCCGCCTGGATGCCGGCAACCTCGACGCTGTGGTCGGTACGGCATTCGTAGATGTCACCTTCGGAATCGCCATACCGACCGATCGGCCCGCCCGCTTCATGACGGCCGAAACGGCTTTGTCCCAGGTGCTTGCACACACGCCAAACCACGCCCTGGCGCATTGCCTCGTGGGCGTCGTCCAGATTTTTACCAAACGTGCTGCTCAGGGCATTGCCGAATGTAAGCGCGCGTTGGTGCTGGATCGCAATCTTGCCTCCGCTCACGCGTGGATTGGACTTGGCAAATGCAATCTCGGTCGAGCTGAGGAGGCCGAAGCCCACGTCATGGAGGCATTCCGGCTTTCTCCCCGCGACAACCGAGCGTTCTCCTGGATGAATATAGCGGGAGTTGCGCAGTCGTATCTTGCGGCCGATGAAGCCGCGGTCTGCTGGTTCAGGCGATCAATCGAGACCAACCGGAATGTCGCCCCGTTTGTCTATTTCTGCCTTGCAGCGGCCTTGGCTCATCTCGAGCGGATCGAAGAAGCGCGGGCTTCGGTCGAGGCAGGGCTCGCCCTTGATCCCAATTTCACGGTCTCCCAATACCGCGCCATTGCGCCAACGGACAATCCAACCTGTCTCGCACAGCGAGAGCGGATCATAGAGGGCATGCGCAAGGCAGGGCTTCCAGACGGGTGAATGGACGACCAGGCATTTCCGTTTCGGGAGCACCGGGCCCGTCAGCAGTCGCACCTGGTCTTGATGATGACGCAGGACCATCTTCCGCGATTGCGGGGTGGTGAGATGCCCGATGCCGTCGATATGATCCGGCCGGCTTCAGGATCGATTCGCCCATCGGGCAAAATCAACGTCGTGGGCGGGTTGGAGCCGAAGCCGTCATCTGCCATCTCTGTGATTCAGAAGGGCGGATCATGATCGGCCCTGTACGTGCTACGAGTTGCATCCAAAGCATTACTGAGCGGAGACGCCGGCCCGACGTGGTTGCAAATGCCCCCAGCGGAGACCGGTCGCACGGGCGGCCTCCTCCGCTCACCCCTCCGGCACTCCGGCCATCCGCATGCCCTCATACACACGTTCGCGTCCGGCGAGATAAGCTACAGAATCGTTCGCCGCGCGGGCTCGGTAGCGGCGGAGGGTGAAGGTCGGATTGAGCACAAGGCCCGCCTGCACGGCGGCCCGCGCCTCATCGAGTGAGCCGAGCAGCGCCAGGGCGGCTGCGAGATAGAAATGCGGGACGGGATGATTTCGGTTGGTCTCGATGCTCCGGCGCATCCAGGCAACTGCCTCAGCATCGGCGCCGAGAAACAACTTGGCGAGACCGACAAACATGAACCACCGGTAGGCGCTGCTATCGCGAGGCGAGAGGCGAAGCGCCTCGCGGATATGGGCCTCGGTCTCCTCGCTGCGACCGAGAAAAAACTTGGCGAGACCGATGAAGGCATGAGCGTCGGCCAAATTGTGATCCAGCGCCAACGCCCGTTCGCATGCAGCGATGCCTTGGACCGGGTTGGTAAATGATTGGACGAGGCCCAGGACGCTATGGGCCCGAGCATGGTTTGGCGCAAGGGACAGAGCCCTGGTTAAGGCTGCCTCGGCCGCCGTGAAGTGCGCTTTCCAGTCGTCGGTGATAAGGTTGGCCCCAATCGCCGCTTCAACTCGCGCCGAGCCGACCAGCGCCTCGATATTGTCGGGATCGAGTGCCAGGGCACGGTCGAAAAAGGCCTGCGCCTGCGTCATGTACTCCGCGGTCGTCCCATTGTTCTCCCAAGCCCAGCCCTGGAAATACAGGTCCATCGCATTGGGATGGGTGGAACGTTCCGCCCGCCGTGCCTCAACCTCGATGAGCTGGGCATTGAGCGTATTGGCCAGCCGCGATACGATTTCGTCCTGCATATCGAACAGGTCGGCGACGGGTTTCTCAAAGCGTTCGGCCCAAAGGTGATTGCCCGTTTCGGCATCGACCAACTGCGCGTTCACACGAAGCCGGTTGCCGCCACGCTGCACCGAGCCTTCGAGCACGTAACGGACGTTCAACTCGCGGCCGATCCTCTTGAGATCGGCTGCCTTGCCTCTGTATGTAAAGGCGGTGTGGCGGCCGATCACGAATGAGCCGCTGATACGCGAAAGGTCCGTGGTCAGGCTCTCGGTCACACCGTCGGCGAAATAGTCTTGTTCGGGATCGCCTCCGAAGTTCGCGAAGGGCAGCACGACGATGGAAAGACGCGGTGCTGCAGGCCGAAGCGACATCGTACCGCCGTTGTGAGCAGCAGAGGCAAATCCATCCTCGGCCGCGGCATTGGACCGGTCCAGACCGGCAATATCTTGAAGGCTCCGTTCGCCAAGATCGGCGCTGAGCGCCGCGTCCGCGGGCCTCTGCACTTCCTGCACCGTTCCCACAAAACGGAAGCCCTTGCGTGGCAGAGTCTTGATCAAACGCTGCTTTTCGCCGGAATCGCCAATCGCACACCGGGCGACATTCAGCCGCGTCGTCAATGCCGCATCGGAAACGACACGGCCGTTCCAGACGGTATTGATGAGGTCGTCCTTGCTCACGACCCGGTCTCTGTTGCGGATCAGGCAATCGAGCAGGTCGAACACCTGTGGCGCCACCGAGACGACGTCCGCCCCGCGATGGAGCTCGCGAAGGTCGGTGTCGAATGCGTACTCCTCGAAGAGATACCGCAAGTGGCCATTCCTTGGGTGACCTTCCCCGGTCGGTTTCTAGCGCCGGTTGCAACGCAAGAATAAGCCGCCGGTGAGGAAAATGTAAGCTGAATGTCAAGCGCGCCCACCCATGCCCTGGTACCATCCACTGCGTGGAGCAATTTGCTCACAGACGATCCATGAGCGGGACCAATGACTTGCCTCACTAAGCAGCGGTGCTGAGCAGCGGTAAGGCCAGCCGCTGAAGGACCGGTGGCAGCGCGCCCACGACGCGCATCCTCGGAACGGAAACACGATCGGTGGTCATCATGGCATTGAACACCACGCGCCGCGGCTTCATCGTGACCGGCGATGCCACGATCGCTTTTTCTCATTCTGATTTGCGGGTGGACGCAGACGTGGCCAAGAGCGATCGCGGTGGCATCGGCCAGGTCGTTGGCCACAAGAAAGGGACGCACAAGATTATCGAAACGAACTGATGCAGCCGACCGAGGAGGTCTATCATGCCAGTTTTTCGCGATCGACTACAGGTGCTGTCAGCAACCATTCTCGTGTTGGCCGCAGCCAGCACCGGTGCACTTGCCCAGAAGAAATACGACACTGGCGCAACAGATACTGAAATCAAGATCGGCAACATCATGCCTTATAGCGGACCAGCTTCCGCTACCAGCGTCAGCGGCAGGACGGAGGCTGCGTATTTCAGGAAGATCAATGCGGAGGGCGGCATCAATGGCCGCAAGATCACGTTCATCTCGTATGACGACGCCTACAGCCCGCCAAAGACGGTTGAACAAGCCCGCAAGCTCGTTGAAAGCGACGAGGTTCTATTGATTTTCAACCCGCTCGGAACGGCGCCAAACTCGGCAATTCAAAAGTACATGAACGAGAAAAAGGTGCCTCAGCTGTTCGTTCAAAGCGGCGCGGCAAAGTGGAATAACCCGAAGCAGTTTCCTTGGACGATGGCCTGGGCACCCAATTATCAGAGCGAAGGTCAAATTTACGCAAAGTATATTTTGAAGGAAAGGCCGACCGGCAAGATCGCTATCCTTTATCAGAACGACGATTATGGAAGAGATTATGTCAAAGGCGTCCAGGACGGCCTGGGCGACAAGGCGGCTTCGATGATTGTCGGAGAGAGAAGCTATGAAACCACCACCCCGACCATCGACTCGTACATCGTCGAGCTCAAGTCGGCAGGTGCGGACATTTTCATCAGCATCACGACACCGAAATTCGCGGCGCAGTCAATCAAGAAAGCAGCTGAGCTTGGTTGGAAACCGCTGTTCATCCTCAACAGCGTTGCCTCATCTACCGGGGCCGTCATGAGGCCCGCAGGCTTTGAAAACGGGCAAGACATAATTTCAGCGGCTTATCAGAAGGATCCGACAGACCCGCAGTGGAAAGATGACGCAGGTCTCAAGAACTTTGACACCTTCCTTGCGAAATATTTCCCGGAGGGTAATCGTGAGGATCAAGGTGTGATAACTGGCTACAGTGTAGCTCAAGCAATGGTTCATGTTCTCAAAAACTGCGGCGACGATCTCACCCGCGCGAATATCATGAAGCAGGCCGCAAGCATTAGAAGTCTAAAACTCGAAGGTCTGTTGCCCGGCGTCACGATCAACACCAGCGCAACGGACTTCGCTCCGATCAAGCAATTTCAGCTCAAGAAATTCAAGGGCGAGCGTTGGGAATTGTTCGGTGATCTCATCAGCACCGAGGTCGGCGAATAGGAAATGACGTGATCGAATGAAGCGAGCAGGGTCTCGACTCCAGGGTCTTTGCTCTTGCCGGTTACATTTTTCTCGCCGGCCCCATCGACATGCCGCAGGAATTCAGGTCATACGCAGTCATTGAACCATCGAGAACCAGTTGCACGGGGTGCTTGACGTCCACTTCGACGAGGACGGCAACCGGGCGAGATTGGACAACGCTCCCGAGAGCCTCGCCATCCTGCGCAGGCTCGCACTCAACATTCTTCGATCCCATCCCGGTCCAACATCCATACGCCGCAAAATCAAGCGCGCCGGTTGGGACAACGGCTTCCTCCTCGCCATGCTTGGTCATATGCGATAGCCCTGCCGAAAGCGGGAGACGGGCGCACCTGCCCCTGAGCCGTCAGATCAATCTGATCCCGTCAAGCGCTATTGCTCTTCGTCCTTCGGCGGCATGCGTGGTGGCAGCAGCGGCGTGAACCCGCCGTCCGCCGATCCCGGCTGACCGGCCTTGAATTCTCCGGTCGAGGAATCCCCGCCGGAGGTCTCCAGAATGATCTTGGGCGTGACGTATTCCCTGACGGCATCGATGATGGTGCCGTCGCCGCCGCCGAAATCGGCGGCCCGCCCGCCCTGCGGGCGCCCGGCGGCGATCTCGTTATCGGCGGCATGGGCCTTTTCGGCGAGCTTGTCGCTGTAGGGAAGGCGAAAGGCGCGAGGTATCCCGCTCGGCCGGTTGTCGTCGTCGAGTTGTTCGACCCACAGGTAGACCGAGCCCGGATCGCCTTCCAGCGTATGCGGATCCACAATTCGGGTCTGCAGCAGCTTGAAGGCGGTGGGCAGCCTGTCCTGGCTGGCCCAGCCGAGCAGTCCGCGCGTCGCATTGAAACTGACGACATAGAATGCGCTGGTCACGATCACCGCCACCGCCTTCACCGGCCAGGGCAGACGGGCATAGACCAGAACCACGAGCAGCAGCGCGCCAATGACCGCATAGCTGATCGACAAAGTGAGAATGATCGAGTGCAGGTCGCTCACGGCCGCGATGTCCTCACGCCGGTCTTGGGATCGAGATCGGCGCCGTTGCGCCAGGGATTGCGGAAGGTCTCGAGCAGGGATTTCGGCCGCTTCTGCACGTCGATCACCTTGCCCTCGGGGTCGAGCCGGAAGCGCACCGCGGTCTTCTCGTCGCCGGTGTGATCGACGATCACCTTGTCGTCGAAGATCACCTGCGCGGTCGGATTGAGTTTTTGCACCTTCACCGTCGCCGGGACCGGCTGCCCGGTGGTGGCCTGAAAGTGCGAGATATTGACGGTGTATTCGCCGGGGACGATGCCCCGCACGGTGACGATCTCCTCGCGGATCGGCGAGGGAATCTTCCGGCCGTTGACGACGATGAAATCGTTGGCCCCGCCACGGTCGTCGCGGTCCAGCGTCAGGAAGCCGGCCTCGCGATGGCGATACCAGGCGATGTTGCCGATCGGATCCTGCACGAACAGGTCGAGATCGTCGGGATGACTGTCGGGCCAGTCCATGGTGATGATGAACTCGGCCTTGGAATCGATCTTGCCCTCCTTCGCGTCGGGCGAAATTGCCAGCAGCGCGAGGAAAAACAGGAAGGCCACGACCTGCAGCGCCTTGAACAACATCACGCTGAAGGGATCGAACGGCTCCTCCCGTGGGTAGAGGCCGAACTCATCCATCATGGCCGCGCTCCAGGGCCGGGGTGACGCGCGTCTCCGTCAGCATCACGGCGTCGGAGAACACCCGCTGCGTCGCGGCGTCTAGCATGTAGTACTGGATCCTGATCAGGATGGAGCCGACCAGGCCCGCCAGTGTCGTGTACATGGCGACCGCCATGCCGTCGCTCATCAGTCCCATCGAGGATCGCATGGCGACCTTGTCGGCCGCGTCGAGCCCGGCGATCGGGGCCAGCATGATGATGAAGCCGATGATGGTGCCGAGCAGGCCGAGCTTCATCAGCGTGTCGGAGACGAAGGAGCCGAACCCGTTGGAGCCGCGCAGGCGATCGGCCAGCGCGCGCAGCAGCAAGGTCTGGTCGATGCGCCCTGCGCGCTGCGTCTCCGCCTTCGTCACCAGGTTGCGGATGTGATCCGTCACCAGCCCCGCCGGCAGCGCGTCTGCATCCCGATCGAGCGCAGCCGCACCATGGCGGGTCGACAGGATCGCGCGACAGCGCTTGGCCACCTCGCCCTCACGCGCGATCGCCCGCATCCGCCAGAAGCAATGGCCCGATGTGATGATGTAGAGAACCGTGATGATGCTGGAAATATAGGTCCGGTCAGAACTGACCATCAGGTGGATCAACCCGTACCGCCACAGCAGGACGGCCGCGAACACGGACAGCCCGGTGAAGATCATCCATAACAGCATGCCCCCGCGTTCCGGAGTCTCCGTGCCGCGTATGTCCGTGCCGGGTGTGGCGGACTCGATGCCGCTCATCGCATCCATGCTGCTCCCGCTCCCTTGTTCCGCTCTCTTGTCCGCTCTTCGGAGCGCGCCTACCGACGACCTCTTGCAGTGCAAGTTAAACAGGCGTGGCAGGCTCGGTCCAAAGAAATATGCCCGAGGTGGATCGGGAAAATTTCCCAAGCAGCGGCCCGCCCCGGGCCTTAAGATTTCACAGCGCTTGCAATTAGTTCCGGACAGGAGTGTTGTTGGGGCTTCATGCAAAGGCCATGGAGGTGGCGTGCATGCGCCTCGTATTTCAGCTCATTATCCGTCTGCTTGCGATCGTCATGCTGTGTCTGGGCGCCGCAACCGTCTGGACCACGGTGGATGCCCATCGCAGCATTGACAGAGCGACAGCCGCATCCGCCGAACGCGTCTCGCGCGCGTTGGAAGGCCTGTTTTGGCGCGAACTATTGCTGCACAGCAACAGGACGCGTGAACATCTGTTGCCGGTACCGGAATGGCGCACCATCGAAACCACCAATCTCATTTCGCCCGGAGTCTGTATTCGCTTTGAGCCGGCCATCGCCTTCGAGAAGCCGCTCTGCGGGCAGAGCAAGGGCCTCGGCAAATCGCCTCCGGCCTGGTTCACGGCAACCGTGCAGATGGTGCTCGGGAACCACCAGGCGGTGA
>Ga0307509_10003731_pt1 | contig 22708 bp, 24 predicted proteins | sample 10_EM_MG_FD_202245 | JGI IMG/M metagenome (GOLD analysis project Ga0307509, IMG submission 202245) | Populus trichocarpa ectomycorrhiza microbial communities from riparian zone in the Pacific Northwest, United States - 10_EM | ecosystem: Host-associated > Plants > Roots > Unclassified | place... | reverse complement strand
TGAGCGTCACCTGTCTCCGGACCTCGTCGTAGGCCTCCTCCCACCGCCCCCACTCGTCGTCCGCCTGCGCCAGGGCGAGCTCCCGTGCGAACAGCTCCCGTACGGCGTCGAAAGCCGGACCCGCGGTGAACTTGCCCGACAGCCAAGGGAAATCGGCGTCGTCGATCAGGATCTCCCCGACCAGTTCCCCGGCCGTCTCCCCGCCCCCGCGCACCTGCCAGACCTCGCCGACGAACCCCATGCCCGCCTCCATCCCGCCGTAGAGCCATGTGCCGTGGATCGACCTGCCGCCAGCATGGCACCCGGCGCTGACAGTCGGCCCGGAACCGATCACGGGCCGGGCCGACTGCCCTACGAGCCGTCGCGTCTACTCGACGAACTGGAAGTTGGCGCGCTCCCGGATCACCGGATAGCCGACCTCGGCGAAGTGCGCGGCCATCGGGAAGTTGCCCTGGTCCGTGGCGGCGGCGATGAACTCGGCGCCGCGCTCGGCGAGGTAGTGGGTGCACTCGGCCAGCAGGTCGCGGGCGTAGCCGTGGCCGCGCTGTTCCGGTACGACTCCGATGAAGCCGACGCAGGGGCCCGACGGGTTGCGGGCCGGGATGTGGATGCCCGCGAGGTCGCCCTCGGGGGTGCGGGCGACCTGCCACCACTCGCGCGGTGACGGGCACCAGCGGAAGAAGTCGATCTCCTGCTGTGCGGCCTTTTCGACTCCCCCTTCGCCGATGGCCCGTTGGGCGTGGGCGTCGAGGGTGACGGAGTGGATGCGGCGCAGTGCGTCGAAGAACACGGCGTCGTCGGGTTCGGGGGCGAAGTCGAGGCGTCCGGGGCGTTCGGGCAGGCCGCATTCCGGGGTCCATCGGTAGATGAACCGCTCGACCAGGAGCTCGTAACCGGCCGCGCGCAGGGCGGTGAAGCGGGCTTCGGCGGCGGCGCGGGTCTCGGGGCTGTCGCGCCAGCCGGGAGGGAGGTTCAGTTCCACGTCGACGCGCCAGGGCGTGCTGCGCAGGAGTTCGGCCCCTGCCTCCTCCTCACCCTCGATCAGGTCGAAGCAGTCGACGGCGAGGGGTTCGGTGTCGTCGGGGCCGCCCCACCAGGCGGCGCGCGCGACGACCGTGCCGTCGCGCAGGGCCACCCGCTGCCAGTCGGGCCGCCAGGTCGTCAGCCGGTGGTAGGCACGGGCGCCGAGCGTGTCGGGAAGTTCGTCGAAAAGGTGCGCGTCGTTCTCGTCGAGCGCGCGAATGACCAGATCGGTCATCGATTCCTCCGGGAGGATTGCTGCGTGGAGCGCTCCCGGTCAGGTCAGTCGAGGCACACCGGGCCTACGGGGAGGGAGCGCTGGGGTGATGTGAAACGCATGGCGCTCGCCTCCTTCCGCTGGTCTCAGGGCGTGCACGCAGACTCTAGGGGGTTGCTCTCCCAGCCGTCCACCGCATTACGGCCTGCCCCCTGCCCGTATCCCGTGTTCATCCCAGCAGTGATCCGTCCCCGCAGGTCACAGGCGCGTGACTGTCCCGGCGTCCCAACGCGGGCAAACGGATCGGGCCAACGCGGCAGCCGCTGCCAGCATGAGCCTGCCGGGGCTCCCGGCAACTCATCAGAGGGGAAACATCACATGGGACGAAGGACGCTTCTGCGGGGTCTGACCCTCGCCGTGGCAGCGGTCCTGCCCCTGTACGGGCCTACGGCGGTGCAGGCGGCGGAGTCCCCGGCCACCGCGGTCGCGGTCTGCGGGCACACCAGCACACAGCCCACGCTGCAGCAGGGATCGACGGGGGACGCGGCGGTCGAGGCGCAGTGCGAGCTCAACCTGGCGACGAAGCCCAGCAAGTACACGCCGATCGCGGCGGACGGCTCGTTCGGGCCGGCGACGGCGACGCGGTTGAAGGAGTTCCAGCGGTGCGCCGGGCTGGGCGTGGACGGCGTGCTGGGTCCGCAGACCTGGACGGCGCTGAACATCTGGGCCGCCCAACCCCACACCTGCGCGACCCAGGGCACATCGGCCACCGCACAGACGACCGTGTGCGGCCACACCGACACGCGCCCGACGCTGCAACAGGGCGCGAAGGGCACGGAGGTCAAGGAACTGCAGTGCCGGCTGAACCTGGCCATGGAGCCCTTCCACTATCAACCCCTGGCGATCGACGGCGACTTCGGGGGCGGGACCCAGTCCCGCGTCATCGAGCTCCAGCACTGCGCCAACCTGAGTGCGGACGGCGTCGTGGGCCCCAACACCTGGGCGAAGCTGGTGGATTGGTCCAGCCGTAACACCTACTGCACGCCACCGCGCCCGGCCGGCTACCCGGTCGACGGCCTGGACACGGCCAAGTACCAGCACCCCGGCGGCGCGCCGATCGACTGGAAGGCCGTGAAGGCCTCGGGTGTCGAGTTCGCGACGGTCAAGGCCACCCGGGGGCTGAACGTCACCGACGAATACCTCGCCACCGACCTGGAGGCGGCCAGGACGGCGGGGCTGGCCGTCGCGCCGTACCACTTCTACACGGGCGCGGCGCCCGACACGGGTGCCGCGCAGGCCGACCGGTTCATCGCCGCCGTGCGGGCGACCGGCTACACCGGGCAGCGTGCGGGCGACCTGCCGCCGGTGTTCGACCTGGAACGCATGGACGACGGCAGCGGACGCTGTCCCACCTACGGCACGGTGGACGACGCCAAGGCGTGGCTCGACCGGGTGGAGGCGGCCTTCGGGCGTACGCCGGTCATCTACACCCAGAAGTCCTTCCTCGACGACTGCCTCGGTTCGACCACCGCCTTCGCCCGCTATCCGCTGCAACTCGCGGACTACCGCCAGTCGATCACCCAGCCGCCGGTGCCGACCGGCTCGACGACCTGGTCGATGTGGCAGTACACCGATGCCGCGCTCTTCCCGGGCATCCAGGCACCGGCGACCGGGGACGTGTTCAACGGCACCCAGGCCGATCTGGACCGGCTGGCCAACCGGTGATCCCGGCCGCCCCCCTCGTCGCCCTGCTCGTCACCCTGGGCTTCACCGTCCCGGCGCCCGCCTCGGCCGCCACCGCCACTGCCGCCGCCACGAGCTGTTACGGCGGAGCAGTCACGGTGCACTACGGGGACGTGCTCGACTTCGGCCCGTACTGGACCACGAGCCGCTGCAACGACATCAACATGCGCGTCGTGGGCGGCGACGCGGAGTACGTCGTCGCCTGCGTGAAGTTCGCGAAGACCGGCGTCTGCAACCGCTGGACCAGGGTCGGCCGGACCTGGACGACCGTCGCCACCGACGTCCTGGACGGGACCAAGTTCACCGTGCCCAACGGGGTGGATCTGGAGGGCAGTTCCGCCACCATCCAGATCGCCTTCTGACCCCCCGCACCCGAACGGAGACCACCATGACCAGAAACAAGGCGTTCGCCTCGGCTCTGTGCACTGCGGCCGCGCTGCTGGGCGTGGGCGTCGCACCCGCCTCCGCGCAGTCCTCGGCCACCGCCACCAGCTGCTACGGCGGCGCCAAGACCCTGACGTACCACTACTCCACGTCGCCCGTGTCCTACGGCACCTATACGACGTCCTCGCGGTGCAACGACATCAACATGAGGCTCGTCACGGACAGCCCGGCGGGGGTGTTCCTGTACGCCTGCGTGGTGTTCGTCGACCACACGAGCAAGTGCAACAACGACGACACCTACTCCCTGCACGGTACCGAATGGGCGACCGTCGCCACCGACGTCAAGGACGGCACCCGCTTCGTCCTGCGCGTGGGCCCCTACGACACCGACGCGCAGAACGTGACGTTCCAGATCGCCTACTGACCTCCTTGAAAGGACGACCATGACCTCCTCCTTCCGTCCCATCGACCGCCGCACCATGCTGCGCGGCACGCTGGCCGCCGGTGCCGGCGTCGCCTTCGGCCAGCTGCTGTTCTCGGGCACCGCGCAGGCCTACTCCTGGTCGCGCACCCTGGAACAGGGCGCCACCGGCGCGGACGTGACCGAACTGCAGATCCGGATCGCGGGCTGGGCGGCGGACAGCGCCAGCCACAGCCGGGTGAGCATCGACGGGGACTTCGGCCCCGGTACGGCGGCGGCCGTGAAAAGGTTCCAGACGGCGTACGGTCTCACCGCAGACGCCAGTGCCGGCCCCAATACCCAGGCGAAGCTCAACGCGCTGGAGCAGTCGGACGGCTCCACGCTCCACTTCAACTGGAGCGAGTTCTACAACCAGACGGACGGCACCTTCAACGGCGGCAAGCTGAGCGCGTCGCAGGTGAAGGAGAACGTCCGCCGCTGCATGTACAAGCTGGAGGCGCTGCGCAAGAAGCTGGGCGACAAGCCGATCACGGTCAACTCCGGCTTCCGCAGCATCGCGCACAACGCCGACATCGGCGGGGCCAGCGACAGCATGCACCTGTACGGCACGGCGGCCGACCTCGACGTGCCGGGGGTGGCCACGAAGACCGTCTACCAGAAGGCGGAGACCTGCGGGTTCTCCGGGCTGGAGACGTACACCGTCGACCACCAGCACGTCGACAGCAGGGCCGACCTCGGCCGTGACTGGTGGTGGGAGGACGGCACGGTCTGACGCCGCTCTCGGGGGAGCGGAGTTCCGGGTGCCGCGGCGGCGGTGCCCGGAACTCCGGGCGGGCTTCAGCTCTTCGGTGTGCCCTTCAAGGCCGCCTCGCAGGAGGGCCAGTCGTGGAAGTCGTGCTCGGCGCTCCACAGCCGGTGGGCCGCCTTGATGTTCCACTCCGGGTCGAACGCCCGCAATGGCGTGCCGCCCAGCTCCTGCAGACGGCGGTCGGAGATCTGGAACACGCCCCAGTTGCGGCTGCCGTTGGTGTTGGGCAGTACGTACAGCGGGTCGAGGAAGGACGCGCAGCGGGCGACGGCCACGGCGGTGTCCGGATCCTCGACGAACACCTCGCGGATCAGCTTCGCCACCTTCGCCGGGGGCCAGGTCGTCATGCTCACCTTCTGGGCGTAGAGCGCCTTCTTGGTGGCGTCGTCGACCACGTTCGTGGCGGGCAGCCCCGCCAGCACCTGGAACGCGGTCACTCTGCGCAGGGTCTCCGGCCCGAAGTCCCCGTCGACGGCGAGTTTGCCCTTGGCCCGCGCCAGCAGGGTCTGTACCTCGCGCACGCAGTCGTCGTGCTGGCCCATGCTCACCGTCTTGCACGCAGGGGAGTACAGCAACTCACCGTCGGCCGTCGACGAGTCGTCGGTGGAGCTCCCGGGCAGCCACATGAAGCCTGCCAGCAGCACCACCGCGATCACGGCGGCGATTATCGCGAAACGGGAGGACAGCTTCTCGGGCACTCGGGAGCGTCGCGGCTTCCCGGTCCCGTACGGGGTGATCTCGGGCAGGGTGATCTCGGGTGGGGTGACGTCGTCCGGTCCGGGATCCTCTCCCCCGGGGCTCGCCTGCGCGGGCCCGGGGGATTCGTCCGGTTCCCGTTCCGACTCCGGTTCCGGGTTCTCCTTGGCGGTCGCGGCCGGTGCGTCCCGGTCGGTGTCCGCCAGCGCCCACAGCCGGTGGAGTTCGCGGAGCTCCTCCGGGCTGGCGCCGCACACCTTGGCGAAGGCGTGCACCACCCGGTAGTCCGCCGGGACGCCGAGGCCGGAGCAGTACCGATGCAGACTGGACCCACTGACGCCCGCCTCCTTGCCGAGGCGGTCGTAACCCCGGCCACTGCGGTCCTTCAGCATCCGAAGATGGGCGGCGAACTTTTCGGTATGCGGAGAGGCAGCCACACGTCCCCCATTGCTCAAGCCTCTACTGACGGGTAGAAACTACACTGCGAGTAGGAGTGCGGGCGGCCTTTCGTCGCCGCGAAAGGGCATCAACCTTCTTTCTGGCGACGGTATTTGACAGTGTGTCAATGAGCGGCCGGACCCCCTGCCGCCCGGGCCCTGCGACCGCTCGCCGCCACCAGGGCGATCACCGCCAGCATCGCCAGGAAGACGAGTACCAGGAGCAGTACCGTCAGGACGGTGGGGTGATTCCACAGGGCGAACAGCAGGGCCAGCACCAGCAGGAAGCCGATCGTGAGCCGACGCCGGTTGTCCGCCGTCCACGTCCCCACTCGACCGGTGCGGATGTCGTGGGCGTCCGCCCAGCGGGCCACGGAGTCGGCGGTGCGCTCGGAGCTGGTCCGTACGGCCCGCGCCCCTCGGCCGGGCCCCACGAAATACGCACCGAGGGCGACGACCACACCGAGCACGATCACGGTGCGCAGTGTGACCCGCAGGAAGTGCAGGAGATGGTCGAAGACGGCTGCCGCGGCTGCCTCCGACTGCACCTGCGGGGGCAGATGGTCCAGGTAGTAGTGACGGGCGACGACCAGGCCGACGGCGACGACCAGGGCAGCACCGGCAGCACCCAGGGCGGTCTTCGCCAGGGCGCGTCGGCGTCCGTACGCGAGGAACACTCCCGCCGCCCCGAGAACCACCGTCAGCACCGGCATCCAGGTACCGAGCACGTCGAGGGCGTGCGCGGCGCCCTGCATGCGCTTGAGCTGATCGGACTTGAAGAGAACCATCTGCTTGTCGACGTCGGGGATGTTCGCGGCCGGCGTCACACCGGCGTCGACGAGCTCCTGCTTCACCCGGTCGACAGCGGTGCCGACATCCAGCGTCACGGTGCCTTCGTCGACGCCGACCGCACCGCGTCCCTTCCCGGTCAGGGCGTGCACAACGGCCGCATGGGCGGCCCGGTTCGCCGAGGTCCACACCTTCTCGAACCTGTCGCTCCGGACGAAGCGGGTCGCGACCTTGTCCGCGGCGCCGGTGACGGCCGCGTCCAGTTGCGGGGCCAGCCCCCGCACCGCCCGAGCCGCGGTGGGCGGCAGGCCCTGCGACTGCAGCCAGGCCGCGAGTTCGGCGGTGGCACGCTTGCCGTCGACCCGTACGTCGACGGCCTGGACGATCCGGTTGCGCGCGGCCTCCTCGATCGCGGGGTCGGAGGCGAGGGGCTTCACCGTGGCGACGTAGCGGTCCGTGTCGAGGACGATGTCGTGCACCCAGACGGTCAGTACCGACACGGGGACCAGGACGCAGGTGAGGACGATCAGAACCGCCGAGGCGACCTTCCGTACGATCCGGCCGGCGGTGGTCGACCGGCCGGCCGATGGCGGGCTCTCCGGGGCAGGGGCCTGTGATGGTTCCCGCGGGCTGCTCATCCGTCCTCCAGGCATGGGGCGCGGCCTGCTGTGGCTGCCGTCGGTATCCATTCCTCCCGATCCCGGGGCACTCGGCATCCGGGGTGCGCCATCCGGAGTGCCCACAGGGGTACGGCACCCGTTCGTCGTGTCGATGCCGGGCACGCGGGTGCCAGGTCGGATCATGCACAGGTCGGCACGTTCGATCCCGATTGGTGCTCAATGTCGGAAAATGGATCAGACAGATGGCGCTGCGCTCCGTCGCGGGGTGAGTCGCCGGAGCGGGAGACCGCGACAGTGCCGTCCGCACCCCCGGCCGACGCCCGGGCGGTCGGCATGGTGCACCTGCCGGGCGGTCCGTTCACGGACGCCGAACGCTACGGCTGGTCGTTCGTCTTCGCCGGGCTGCTGCCCGACGACTTCCCGGGCACCCGGTCGTCCACGTCTCGTGGAACGACGCCACCGCCTACGCCGCGTGGGCGGGAAAGCGGCTGCCGACCGAAGCGGAGTGGGAGTACGCCGCCCGCGGCGGTCCCGAACAGATGGTGTTCTCCTGGGGCGAGGAGCCGGAGCCTGGCGGCGAGCACCGGATGAACGCGTGGCAGGGCACCTCTCCCGACCGCGACACCCGCGCGGACGGCTGGTACGGAACGGCGCCCGTCATCACGTATGCGCCGAACGGACACGGCCTGCACAACATGTGCGGCAACGTCTGGGAGTGGTGCGCGGACAGGTACTCGCACGCAAACTACGCGCGCAGCCCGCAGGGCGATCCACTCGGCCCGTCGTTCGGCGTGCAGCGGGTGATCCGCTCCAGTACCCCCGACAGCGGCACCGGCAACCAGCGGTTCCGCTGCGCCCGCGACGCCACAGCGGTGAGGTCCCGGTGAATGGTGCCAGCGCGTGGACCGGGGCCGCCGTGGCCGCCGTCACGGCGGGGTACGCACTCGTCTCCCGGCGGCTCTCCACGACCGCCGTGTCGGGGCCGATGGTGTTCGCCGGCTTCGGGGTGGCCATCGGCCCGGTCGGGCTCGGCCTCATCGATCTGGAGCACGACGCGGGGCCGTTGCTCACCCTGGTCGAAGCGGCCCTGACGCTGGTCCTGCTGACCGACGCGATGTCCGTGCGGCGTCGTGATCTGCGGGTCGGCGGATTCCTTCCCGGCCGGCTGCTGGGGATCGGACTGCCGTTGACCATCGGGGCGGGCTGGCTCCTGGCCTGGCCGCTGCTGCCGGGGCTGACTGTGTGGGAGCTGGCGCTGGTCGGGACGATCCTGGCGCCGACGGACGCGGCGCTGGGCAGGACCGCCGTCTCCAGCCCGCGTGTCCCGCCGCTCGTGGGTAGCGGTCTGAACGTCGAGAGCGGCCTCAACGACGGGATGGCGCTGCCCTTCTTCCTGCTGTTCCTCGCGGCCCTGCCGGGAACCCACGCCTCCGAGGAGGGAGTTGCCGGAGTCTTCTGGCGTGCGCTCGTGGTCAGCACCGTGCTGGGGCTGGCCGTCGGAGGGTTCGGTGGATGGCTGTTGTCCTGGTCGCGTGGGCGGGGATGGGTCAGCGGCACCTGGCGTCAGGTGTTCGTCCTGGCCCTGGCGGCGGGCTCGTACACGCTGGCGGTCGTCGTCGACGGGAGCGGGTTCATCGCGGCCTGGGTGGCCGGCTTCGCCTTCGGTGTGTCCCAGCGGCGCTCCAGGGCGGCGGAGCCTGTGGACGAGGGCGCGGACACCGCGCAGCTTGCCGAGCAGCTCGCCGAGTTCCTGGCGTCGTTGAGCTTTCTGGTGTTCGGTGCCGTGCTGCTCGGGCCGGCTCTGGAGCACCTCGACCGGCGGATCGTCACGTACGCCGTGCTGAGCCTCACGGTGGTGCGCATGCTGCCCGTCGCCGTTTCCCTGATCGGGAGTCGGCTGGCCCTTCCCACAGTCGGCTACATCGGGTGGTTCGGACCGCGCGGACTCGCGTCCGTCGTCTTCGGGCTGCTGGTGGTGGAGGAGCACGTCCCGGGGGTTCGGCTCATCGGCCGGGTGGTCGCGGTCACCGTCGGGCTGAGCATCCTGCTGCACGGCATGTCCGCCGTGTTCCTCGCGAACCGGTACGGCGCCTGGCATCGGAGGGCCGCCGCCGCGCGGCCGCACCTGCGTGAGGGGGCTCCGGAGGGGAACTCCGGCACGCGGTAGGGCAGGGACGAGTTACGGAGGAATCATGAATGGCGACGACACAGGGCATCGCAGCAGCAGGACGCAGCGGTGGGCGGCCCGACTGGCGATCGCGGCGGCCGTGGCCGCAGTGGCTCTGCCTCTCGTGGTCGCGGGTTTCAGGAGTCTGGGGCTGGCCGCCGTCGCGCTGGCGGGGCTCGCCCTGAGCGCGGCCGGGCTGTGGTGGGCCCTCAGCCGCAAGGGGCTGGTCAGGTGGCTCGCGGTCGCCCTGGCCGTGGCAGTACAGGGGGCGGTGATCGCTCTCTTCGTCGCTGTCGGCCTGTTCTGGCTCGTGATCGTCGTTCTCGTGTTGTGGGCCGTGGTGTGTTTCGAGGGCTGGGCCGCGCTCGCCGAGGACGGCGGACGCGTCGCTCCGGTCGAATACCGCACCCCGCCGCCCAAGCGCCCGTTCCTCATCATGAATCCGCGCTCGGGCGGCGGGAAGGTCGCGAGGTTCGGCCTGCAGGAGAAGGCCGAAGCCCTGGGCGCCCAGGTCGTGTTGCTCGACCCCGCGCACCCCCGGGACGTCGCCGCGCTCGCCCGGGACGCGCTGGCCAACGGTGCGGACCTTCTCGGCGTGGCGGGCGGAGACGGCACGCAGGCCCTCGTCGCCGGCGTGGCGGCGGAACACGACGTCCCCTTCATGGTGATCTCGGCCGGTACCCGCAATCACTTCGCCCTCGACCTCGGGCTCGACCGCGAGAACCCCTCCACGTGCCTCGACGCACTCACCGACGGTGTCGAACTCCGCGTCGACCTCGGGCGCGTCGGAGAGCACACCTTCGTCAACAACGTGTCGTTCGGCGCCTACGCCGAGGTCGTACAGAGCCCCGCCTACCGGGACGACAAGATCGGCACCATCCTCCGGATGCTGCCGGACATCCTGACCCATCACATCGGGTCTCGGCTCAGGGTTCGGGGCACCGGTGTCAGCATCGACTCCCCCCAGGCCGTGCTCGTGAGCAACAACCCGTACAGCACGGACGACCCGGTGGGCCTGGGACACCGGGAGCGACTGGACACGGGCGTCCTCGGAGTACTGGGCGTCAACGTCGACAACGCGGCCCAGGCAGCCGAACTGTTCCGTGGCAGACGCTCGTCCGGGCTCACCGTCGCGACCGCGCCCACCGTCGTCATCCATGCCGACGCGCCCGAGGTGGAGGTCGGCGTCGACGGCGAGGCGCTCTCCTTGCCGACCCCCGTCCGATGCGCGGTCCTCCCTCAGGCCCTGCGCGTACGTGTCCCCCGCAGTCGACCCGGCGTACCCCGGACGCGTCCCCGTCTGGACTGGCGGCGACTGCGCGATCTGGCGCTGGCGCACGGCCGGGTCAGCGGCGGCGCAGGTACCACACCAGCGCCGTGATCGCGGCGACGCCGAAGACCGCGAGCACCATCACGCTCCAGTGCTGGTCACCGACGCGCAGGTCGGCGGCGAGCACGACGCCCACGATCACGACCGGCACCAGGCACGCCACCAGGACCCGCACCGTCACCAGGAGAAGCCCCGGGCGCAGCGTGGCCCGCCGCCCCGCCGGACCGCTCGCAGGCAGCACGCCGGTCCCGCCGTGCAGCGCGAAGTGCCGGGCGGCGACAACGGCGAGCTCGTTGGTCGCGCGCCGGTACGTCCCGGCGCAGACCGGAACCCAGACGAACGGCACCACGAAGCCGACGAGGACCAGCGCGATCACGCCCGCCCACACCGCGGCACTGCGCAGCCTTCCGCGCGGATGTTCCTGGGGCGTGACCAGACCGATGAGGTACGCCAGTCTCCTGACGGTGCTCCACCAGTCGGCCTTCGTCTCGCCGCCCTCGGCCGCGGGACGTGCCTGCCGCAGCGCCTCCTCGGCCTGTGCCACCGTCGGATGGACGCCCTGGACCACGAGCAGGTCGGCCACGACCGTCTCGTCCCCGGGGTCACGGCCGGACAGGGCCGCGAGTTCGAGCACCATCCGCACCTGGGCGAGCAGCGCACCGCAGAACGCGATCGGCAGCAGGGCCATGAACGGGCCGCCCAGGAAGGAGCCTTCCACGACGGATGTGCGCACTCCCCGGCGCACCACCTGGTGTGCCCGTTCAGCGGTGTCCGCCTGGTGTTCCGGTCCCCCGGGCTGTCGCCGGGCCGTCCTCTCCGCGGCCGACGGGCCAAGGAGTTCGACCGCGAACACGGCCATGCGCTCCGGCATGTGCCGCGGATCCGCTCGGACCGTACGCAGCAGTTTCCTGGCCGCGCCGGGAGTATGACGCCCCGCTGACTCGCCGTCCTTCACCTGCCGCACGGTAGCCAAGTGATCACGGCTTTCTGCTTCGTCGGTCTCCGTCTCCGGCTGATTCACCCGGATGAAGCGCGCAGCGCGCGAGCCCCTGGAGGCGGTGGCGGCCTCTCTGTGCGAGGAATGGACTGTGAATCGGAAGCAGCTCCGGGACTTGGCGAGGGCGGCTCAGGAAATGCCCCGGCGGACACCGGTGATCGGGCGGATGCTAGGCCGGCTGATCAGCGTGAACTGGATGGACGCCAGCGCGCGGCTGGCGGCCCAGACGTTCCTCGCCGCGCTGCCGCTGCTCATCGTCGTGGCCGCGTTCGCGCCGAAGGCCGTCAAGGACGCGCTGGTCGACTCCGTCCACGCCATGCTCGGGAATGACGCGCCGGTCGAGGACATCGAGAAGACGTTCGGCGCGCAGGGCGGCACGACGGAGACATACGGAGCTGTCGGAATCGTCGTCACGCTCCTTTCGGCGACCGCCCTCAGCCGTGCCCTGCAGAGGGTCTGCGAACGCTGCTGGGATCTGCCCAAGGCCGGCACCCGAATGGCCGCCTGGCGCTGGCTGGCGTGGCTGCTGGGCTGGCTGGCCACGATGCTGTTGCAGGCTCCGTTGCGCCACGGCTTCGGCGGCGGCACGTGGCTCGGTGTCCTGCTGTCGCTGGCGACTTCCGTATTGCTGTGGTGGTGGACGCAGCATCTGCTGCTCGTGGCGCGCATCGGCTGGCTGCCGCTGCTGCCCGGAGCCGTTCTGACGGGCGTCGGCATGGTCGTGTTCGTCTATGCGTCGGGCCTGTTCATGCCCGCGACCATGAAGCGGAGCATCGCCCAGTTCGGGTCCCTCGGCTATGTGTTCACCCTGCTCTCGTGGCTGATCGGGTGCTGTTGCGTGATCGTCGCCGGAGTCGCGCTCGGCCAGGTCACCGCGGTTTCGGGGCCGTTCCCGCGGTGGCTGGGCACTCCTGGGGAGAGGGAGGAGTCGTAGGTCCGTCAGCCCCTGAGGATGCGGTCCTTCTGGACGGCGAACTCCTCGTCCGACAGCACGCCCTGCTCATGGAGTTTGCCAAGGCGTTCCAGGTTGGAGATCTCCTCGTCCGTCAGACCCGAGGACGCGTGCGCGGGGGCATCCGCGTCGGGCACGGTCTGCTGTGCGGCGGCACGCTCGGCCCGGTGCCGGGCGACCCGGCCGGAGACCGCGCTCGCGGTGCCGGCGGCCACCGCCGTACGGGCGGCCACCCCGACGAGGCCGGGACGTTCGCGACGCGCCAGACGGCGACCCAGCATGGTACTCACCTTCTCTTCCCGTAGCACGTGCGCCGCTTCAGGCGGCGTCCTGGTACGCCCGCTCCACCACTTCGGCGGGGATGCGCTCATGGGCGACGAGCCGGCCCCCTGCGCGGCGGACCGCGCCCGCCATCCCGGCTGCCCAGGTGTCCTCCCAAAGGAGGAGGGCCGCCGACGAGTCCGGCGGGAGTTCTCCGGCGACCAGGGCGAGGTCCTCCCGGGTGAACAGCCCGCCGACCTCTCCGTCGATGTCGTCGAACACCGATGCCTCCGTGGGGTCGAGGGCGTCGAGCTCGATGTAGGAGACGGCGCCGTCCGCGTCCTTCTTGACGAAGGTCAGATCGAGGATCCGCACGGTGCCGCTCGCCACGAGAGCCCTCAGCTCCGGTGCGATCTCGCCCCGGAAACGGTTGCCGGGAAAGGCGATGACCACGTACTCGACAGGTCCCACATCCATGGCTGTGTCCCTTCCTCACCCACCGTCAGCCGGCGAGCACCTTCTCCTTGGCCTGCTCGTACTCGGCGTCCGTGATGTCCCCGTGGTCGTGCAGGCCGGCGAGCTTCGAGAGCTCCTCGACGTGACCTGTGGGTGTGGACGTGCCACCGCCGGTACCGGCGGCCTCTCGGACGTAGGCCTGGAATTCCTGTTCGTTCCTGCGGGCCCTGCGCATCTCGCGCTCGCCCATGCCCTTGCCGCGCGCGATGAGGTACACGAAACAGCCGAGGAACGGCAGGACGACGCAGAAGACCGACCATCCGGCCTTGCCCCAGCCGCTCAGCGAGTCGTCCCGGAAGATGTCGCCGAAGACGCGGAAGAGCAGCATGAACCACAGGATCCAGAGGAAGACCCACATGATGGTCAGGAAGGTGTTCAACAGCGGATAGTCCATGATCCTTCTCCTTGGTACGGCGTCATGGCACGTGCCGGCCGGGTCACTGGCGTCCCATGGCGCACCTGGTGTTCTCCGGAGGGCAGCGGGCGCTCGGCCTCGCCCTGGGCGATGTCCAGGGCGCAGAGGTTGTACGCGAACTCGGCCCGGCCGGTGGAGCCGTCGTAGGGCTCCCACACGTCGTCGTCGAAGGCGGACCGGCTGCCTGTGGCCGCCCACGGGGTGCGGTGCTTGGTGACGGTGGACCAGCCCTTGTGGTGGATGCCGCGGTTGCCGGTGCCGTTGCGGATGCCGCCCCACTGCGAGGCGACCTGCTTGGTCCACCGGCAGGGGGTGTCCATGGCGTGCGCCCAGCCGACCGCGTCGTGGTTGTACGCCTCCGGGGTACCGAACTTGTCGATGTGGGAGGCCATGAACTCCGTCAGCGTGTCGTCGAGGAGGATCTGGCGGTAGGTCTCGGACATGCGCCGTGCCTTCCTTCCGGGTCGTCCCGGTGGGGCCACGCTTTCCCTGCCCCCACGGTGCGCCGGACTCGCGCCCTGGCGCCTCACCCGTCCCGGGTGAAGACCGGCGCGGCGGTGCGGCCGACCGGACGTCGTCCCGGGCCAGGGGCTGACCAGCATCCTTTGCGGCGATCCGGGCCTGGGGCGATGATCAATCGGTAGGCGTTTTTCCGGACTGCGAACTGCGGTGTTGCGGTGAGTGCCATGCCCGATCCGACCTCCGGCGGACACCGGGACAGTGCTGCCGAACGCCTTGCACCGAGCGGTGATCCCCTCCTGGCAGCGCGGTTCAGTGTGCCGGTTCCCCCGCACACGTTCGTGCGCCGGCCGCGGCTCATCGAGCGGCTGGCTCTGGGCGGGCAGGTGCCCCTGACCCTCGTCAACGGACCCGCCGGCGCGGGCAAAACACTGTTGGTGGCCGACTGGATCGCCACGGAGGGTGCGCCGAGCCGTCCGGCGTGGCTGACGGTGGAGACCGAGGACAACGCCCCCGGCGTTTTCTGGACCTACGTGCTGGAGGCCATGCGACGCCTCGGCCTGGGTCCGCCGGACACCGTCGGCAGCCCGGCGCGGCCCGGCGAGGTGGACCACTCGCTGCTCGCCAGGCTCGCGGCGCATCTCAGTGAGCTGACGGAGCCCGTCGTCCTGGTGCTCGACGAGTTCGACCGCGTGGCGGGCTCGACGGAGATCGCCGACGAGCTCGAGTTCGTACTCCGCCACGTGGGCGACGGGCTGCGCCTGATCCTCATCAGCCGTACGGAACCGCTGCTGCCATTGCACCGCTACCGCGCCGCCGGCCAGGTCACCGACATCCGCGGCGCCGACCTGGCGTTCCGGCCGGAGGAGACGGCCGAGTTGCTGAGCAGGCACGGCATGCAGCTGTCGGACCAGGGCGTGCGGGCACTTACCGAGCGGACCGGGGGCTGGGCCGCCGGGCTGCGGCTCTGCATCCTGGCGGCGCAGCAGGCCGAGGATCCCGACATCTTCCTGAAGAACTTCGAAGCTGGCCAGAGCACGCTCGCCGACTTCCTGCTCGCCGAGGTGCTCGACACACAGCCGGGCGAGACCCAGGACCTGATGCTGCGCAGCAGCATCCTCGAACAGATCCACCCCGACCTGGCCAACGCCCTCACGGGCCGTGACGACGCCGACCCGATCCTCGCCGGGCTGCAGCGCGCGAACGCGTTCGTCGGACCCGTCGGCCACTCCTGGTACCGGCTCCACCCGCTCTTCGCCGAGATCCTCCGGGTCCATCTGCGGGTCCGGTGCCCGGGGCTCGAACCCGAGCTGCACCGGAGGGCGGCACGCTGGCTCAGCGAGGCGGGGATGTTCGCGGAGGCGCTGCCCCATGCCGCGGACGGCGGGGACTGGGAACGCACGTCGCACCAGTTCGTCGAGGAGCTGGCGATCGGGCAGCTGCTCACGGGGCTGGATGCCGAACGCCTCGACCGGCTCTTCGCCCAGATGCCCCCGGCCACGCCCGGTCCTGCCGCGGATCTGGTGCGCACCGCCCGTCATCTGACCCGCCACGACGTCGACCGCGGGCTCGACCATCTGCGCCGCGCCGAGGACAACCTTCACAACGACGGCCCCCCGTCCCCGGCACTACGGCTCAGCTGCGCCGAGTTGCGGGTGCTCGCCGCCCGGATGACCGGCGCGGCCGACCTGGCCGAGGCCGCCGCACAGGACGTGGAGGCGGCGCGCCGCGCCGTACCCGCCGAGCGCCTGGAAGCTCACCCCGAGCTGCGCGCGCTGATGCTCACCGACCTGGGATCGGCCCAGCTGTGGGCGGGACGCTTCGACGCCGCCCGGTCGACGCTGTCCGCCGCCGTGCGTCTGCATGACGGTCCGCACACCGCGTTCCCCCGGCACGAGTGTCTGAGCCGACTGGCGCTGATCGACTTCCTCCGCGGCTGGCCCGACCACGCCGAGCGGCATGCCCGGGAAGCGGTCTCCGAAGCGGAGCGCGGCGGCCTGCCTCCCGCCACCCGTACCGGAGTCGCCCAGCTGGTGCTGGCCGCCGTCGCCCTCGACCGTGACGAGCTCGCCGCGGCACACGCCCACCTCGACCAGGCTGCCGCCTCCACGGCGGCCGCACACGATCCCATCGTGCTCGCCGGCCTGCCCCTCCTGCGGTCCCGCCTCCTTCTCGCCAAGGGCAATCCCGAAGGGGCACTCCACGTCCTGGACGAACTGGAGGAACCGCACGCCGTCACCGAGCCCTCGCCATGGGTGTGCGACCGCACGGCCCTCACCATGGCCGGCGCGCACCTCGCGGCAGGCCGACCGGAGGTCGCCATGGAGATCCTGGAGAAGGATCCGGCCGCCGGACCGGAGAGCGTGGTGGCCGCGGCCCGCGCCCGGCTTGCCGTCGGCTGCACCGAAGAGGCGCTGGACCTGCTCGGCACACTCCTGGGCGGACCGGGCGACGGCCCCGCAATCACGACCAGGGTGCTGCTGGCACAGGCGCAGGCCGCCGACGCGCTGGGCAACGGCTCCGCGGCGGAGCGTCTGACCGCGAGAGCCCTGTCCACGGCCCGCCCCGCATCGCTGAGGCGGCCGTTCGTCGAGGCCGGACCGTGGCTGCGGCACCTGTTGCGCCGCCGACCGGAACTGACCCGCGGGCACGACTGGCTGCCGCCCGCGCTCATGGGACACACCCGGGTACATCACGCGCACGGCACGGGCCCCGACCTCCTGACCGAGCCGCTCAGCAAGCGCGAGCAAGAGGTGCTGGAACGGCTGGCCCAGACGATGTCGACGGAGGACATCGCCGCGGACCTCCATCTGTCCGTCAACACCGTCAAGACCCATCTCAAGAACATCTATCGCAAGCTCGCGGCAACCCGGCGGAGCGAAGCCGTACGGCACGCCCGGGAGCTGCACCTCCTGTGAGAAGGGGCCGGTCACCTGGGACGGGTGATGCCCCACAGCGTACGGCGGCCCCAGCATGGAGCGTGTGGCCCGGAGCCGCCGTACGACTGCGAGAGAAGCCCACTCATGCGATACGAGATCCGTGTCGACGGGGAGATGTCCCACACGATCACCGAGGCGTTCCCGGAGCTCGAAAGCGTCGTCGCGGCCGGGCAGACCGTGCTGTCCGGGCAGATCGCCGACGAGGTACAGCTGTACGGCCTGCTGACGCGCTTCCAGTCGCTGGGGTTGCACGTGGTGGAGATGCGCCGCCTTCATGAGTGATCCGGCCCGGGCGGCAGGCGGACCGGATCACGGGGACGCGTTCACTCACGCGGCGAGCACCTTGGACTTGGCCTTCTCGTACTCGGCGTCGGTGATGTCGCCGTGGTCGTGCAGGCCGGCGAGCTTGGCCAGTTCGTCCGCCTTGTTGGCCCGGGGCTCCGTGGTTTCGCTCGCCGCCTGTCGCACGTAGGAGCGGAACTGCTGATCCCGGGCCTGTGCCTGCTGCACGGCGCGCTCGCCCATGCCCCTGCCCCGGGCGATCAGGTAGACGAAGACGCCCAGGTAGGGCAGCACGCACACGAGGAGGGTCCAGCCCGCCTTGCCCCACCCGCCGAGTTTGTCGTCGCGGAAGATGTCGCCGATGACCCTGAACAGGAGCATGAACCACAGCACCCACAGGAAGAACCACATCATGGTGAGGAACGCGTTGAGCAGCGGGTAGTCGGACATGATGCCCTCCGATGGCCGGTCCCGCCGCTCGGTGGCCGCAGCGGGCTGGTGTTGACGGCACCACGGTCCACCGGCGCGGAGTGCGGCGGATCACCCGGTACGGGTGGCCTCACGGACGGCTCGGTGGCCGCGTCCTCACACCAGGAGCCCGTTCGACCCGCGCACCACGTGGCCGACGTGCGCCCAGGAGGCAGAGCCATGGCAACGGATCTCGTTCCCGGGACTGCGAACCTCGCGGCTGCCCTGGCGGTCGTGGAGGCCGCGCACGGTGAGCTGAACGCCGGCGACGGCACCGATGAGCGGTCGCTGCGGCGGCTCCACCAGTGCGCCGAGGACCTGGCCGAGGCTGCGTAGCGGCGGATCACGGGGCGCACCGGATCATGCGGCACTGCCACTGAGGTATCCGCCCGGACGGCCCCGGCAGGGGTCCTCCGGCCTCGGTCACGCCTCACCCGTCACGGGTGGCCCACCCCTGCCCGTCACCCGTCGGGACCGCCGAGGCGGTGTGACATGACGCGCGCGAACGACGCCGGGCTCATACGGTGATCGCGTGGAGCTTGAGCCGTGGCACACGCGAGGTCCCGTCACCACGCCCCGCGTCAGGCGCCTGGCCGCGTTCCTGAGCCCGGCCGTGGCGGTGGCGACGATGGCGGCGGCGGTCGGACTCGGCCTGGGACTGCCGCACTGGGAGGACTCCCTCCCCCAAGTCGGTCTGACCTACGACCCGGGAACCGCCACGACGACCCTCGCCGCCATCGCGGGCGGCATGATCACCCTGTCCGGGTTCGTCATCACCGCGGTCACCCTGGTCATCCAGACCGTGCAGAACATGTCTCCCCGGCTGATCGGGGTCATCGGCCACTTCCGCCGGTCGCTGGCCGTCGTGGGTCTGGTGACCGGCACCGCGGTGTACGCGCTGGTCGTGCTGGCCCAGATCCGGCCCGACGAGACACCAAGTCTGTCCGTGACGGTGGCCGTCGCCCTGGTGGTCGTCGACACGGCCGTGCTGCTGCAGAGTCTCACCGGGCTCCGGCACCTGGTGACCGGCGGTGGGCTCGCCCGGGCGGTGGGCGAGCTCATGGCCGGGTCGATCGACGCCGCGCTCCCGCCGGACGGCACTGCGGTGGCCTCCGGCGCGGCGGACGGCTGGGCGTCCGGATCGGGGGTCCCTTTGGTGCACACCGGGCGGCCGGGTACCGTCCGGAGCATCGACGAGCGTCGGCTGCTGCGCATCGCGACGGGCCGGGATGCTCGTGTCTCGCTCACTGTCGGTCCCGGGGACCATGTCGGTGAAGGCACGGTCCTGGGGTATGTGCACGGGCCGACGGCGTCGCACGGACCACGTCCCGTGCCCCTGCGCCGCCTGGCTTCCTGCGTACGCGTGGACCGCGTACGCTCCATCGGCCAGGATCCGGCGTACGGCCTCAGGCTCCTCGCCGACATCGCGATCCGCGCGCTCTCACCGGCTGTCAACGACCCCACGACCGCCGTGCAGGCACTGGACCAGATCGAGGAGACCCTCGTACGGCTCGTCACGCGCCCGCTCGGCGTGACCTTGGTGACCGACGCCGACGGGACACCCCGTCTGCGCCGGTCGGCCCCCGGATGGCCCGAGCTGGTGAGTCTGGCGCTGGACGAGATCCTCGACTACGGGTCGGCGTCCTTGCAGGTCGTACGGCGTGTACGCGTGCTGCTCGACACCATCGCCGCAGTCGCCCCGGACCACCGGCGAGCCCCGCTGGCCGAGCGCCTCGCCCTGATGAGCCGCCTCGCCCGCACCTTCCGCGATCCACTGCTCGTCGCGGTGGCGGAGGGTGCGGACCGGCAGGGACTCGGCGGGGTCGGGGCCCCGTCGAACCCTCGCTAGCCGTTCTGGTCCTTCCGCTGGACCACGCACAGCGCCCAGATGACGAACCCGTACAGGGCGATCAGGGTGAGCGACCAGACGGGGTAGTACGGGATGGAGAGGAAGTTGGCGATGATCAGCAGCGCCGCGATGCCCACCCCGACGACCCTCGCCCAGGTGGCCGTCGCGAACAGGCCGAGGCCCACGATCATGGCGATCACGCCGAGCGACAGCTGGATCCAGCCCCAGCTCGTCAGGTCGAACTTGAAGACGTAGTTGGGGGTGTTGACGAAGACGTCGTCCTGGGCGATCGCCATGATGCCCCGGAACAGGTCCAGGGTGCCGGCGACGAACAGCATCACCGCGGCGAACAGTGTGAGTCCGGTGGCGGCGGACTGAACCCCCGCTGAGCGGTGGTGAATGGTGGTGGCCATTGCGGGACCTCCGTTCCTCGTACGGCTGCGGCCCGCAGCCGCTCCTGTCAGAGCCTCCACCCGGCTGGCCGGTCCGTCGTCACCCGGGAAGGGTGACCGGTGCCGGGGGCGACCGGGAGTCAGGCGGCCATGGCGGTGACCCGGTCGGCCCGCACGGCCTTGGCGAAGACCTCGTAGTCGCGCTCGTTCTGGTCGGCGTACGCCTCCGCGAACTCGACCATGGCGCGGTCGAAGGCACCTCCGGTGCCGAGGTAGGCGGCGATGGCGACCGGATCGCCCGAACGGGCGTGGGCGCGGGCCAGCGAGCCACCGCACAGGCCCGCGTAGAGGCGCAGCATGGCGGGCGTCATGGTCTCGGGCCGTGGTGTGCCCTTCCAGTCACGCAGCTGCCTGACGTAGAAGTCGCGCAGCCTGCCGTCCATGCCCGTGACTCGCTCCCAGCCGAGGAAGATGTCGCTGTTCGCCTGCATCAGCCGCTGCCCGGCGACGACCCGCTTGCCCTGGTTGTCGTACCGGCTCGGGCCGCAGTACGGAGCGAGGACCGACTCTCCCGCCTCCTTGGCCTGGAGCAGCAGTGGATCGCCTTCGTCCCTGCCCACCATGAGGACGATCCAGCAACGGGTCCCCACGCTGCCGACCCCCACCACCTTGCGCGCCACGTCGACAAGGCGGAAGCGTTCCAGCAGGTACCGGCGCTCGGTGGAGAGGCTGCGCCCGTAGGCAGAGAGAAGCGCACGCACGGGCCCTCCGAGTTCCTCGTACTCGGTTTCCGGACTCAGATCACCGAGCGGGGTGATGAGGGGTGGGTCGGCGACAATCCGGAGTGCGCCGTCGACCACGCCGGTGAGCTTGTCGAACGCCTGGAGGCTGTCCCGGGTACGGGCCTTCGCCAGGGCCCGGGAAGTGCGTCGGCGTGTCTTCTTGTCCGGCAGCAGTACGTGAAGCCGGTCGGCGTCGTCCTGGGCGTACCAGATGTCCAGCGTGCGCATGCCGGCGAACCGCTGCATCCGCTCCCGGTACGCCCGCACCGCCTCGGTGACGACAGCAGCGCGCTGGTCGTCGTCCAGACCGTTGGCGCGGCCGGCGACGGCGAAGCTGGCGGTCAGCCGTTTGACGTCCCATTCGAAGGGGCCCGGCAGTGTCTCGTCGAAGTCGTTGATGTCGAAGACCAGGTGCCGTTCGGGCGAGGCGAACAGGCCGAAATTCAGCAGATGGGCGTCGCCGCACAGCTGGGTCGTGATGTCCGTGTGAGGCGCCTGGCCGAGGTCGGCGGCCATGATCGCGGCGGCACCCCGGTAGAAGCGGAAGGGCGACTCCACCATCCGGCCGTACCGGATGGGAAGCAGTTCGGGTACCCGGGTGACGGCCTGCTGCTCCAGAACGCCGACGGGATCGGGCCGCCGCCCGGCCGGCACGAACCCGGCGTGGCTCGACCGAGGTGCGGTGGAACGGGCCGCCCTGCCCCGCGCCACTCGCTCGGCCACGGTGAGGTGGCCGCTGACCTGGTGTGTCGTTGTCATCGCGTCCTCCCTGTCGCACGTGTCTCCACATCCGGCACGCGGCGCATCTCGTCGACGCGCAGTCCCAGGTTCCGGAAACGCAGGAGCAGTCCGTACAGATGCGCCTCGTCCGTCACTGAGCCGGTGAAGACCGTCTGTTCGGAACCGGTCTCCGTCACCAGCTCCGGGAACGCCTCGGCCAGTGCCATGGAGACGCGGCCCTCGACACGGAACTCGTAACGCATGCCGGCACCACCCTCTCCCACCGCGCTGAGGACCCTCTTCCCCGCATGCTGCCCGCTGTACGGCCCCGCCGGATCACCCGCCCGAGGTGACTGCACGACTTTCCGCGGGCCCGGACCTGGTGTCCGACGGACCCACCGCCAACCGGTTGACCTCGGTGGCGGGTCGCGGTTCGATCGCCGCGGTCGCTGCGACGATGCGCCCATGGCATCCCGGGAACACAGCGCTGAGAGTCCGGCGACCGCACGACCGGTCCTGGTGACACTCGCGGCCGGCCAATTCCTGATGGCCCTCGACAGCTCCGTCATGAACGTCTCGATCGCGACGGTGGCCGACGACGTGAACACGACGGTGACGGGCATCCAGGGCGCGATCACCGCCTACACCCTCATCATGGCGATGTTCATGATCCCGGGCGGCAAGGTCGGCGCGCTGATCGGCCACAAACGCGCGTTCATGATCGGCTGCGTCGTGTACGGGTGCGGCTCCCTGACCACGGCGCTGGCCCCGAACCTGCCGGTGCTCCTGTTCGGCTGGGCACTCCTGGAGGGCCTCGGGGCGGCGCTCATCCTGCCCGCGATCGTGGCGCTCGTCGCCGCCAACTTCGGCGTCGAACGCCGACCCGCCGCCTACGGACTCGTCACGGCCGCGGGAGCCGTGGCGATCGCACTCGGGCCGCTCATCGGGGGTGTCGCGACCACGTACTTCTCCTGGCGCTGGGTGTTCGCCGGTGAAGTCGTGATCGTGCTCGGCATCCTGGCTCTCGGCCGTCGTATCGCCGAC
>Ga0307509_10003730_pt1 | contig 22716 bp, 22 predicted proteins | sample 10_EM_MG_FD_202245 | JGI IMG/M metagenome (GOLD analysis project Ga0307509, IMG submission 202245) | Populus trichocarpa ectomycorrhiza microbial communities from riparian zone in the Pacific Northwest, United States - 10_EM | ecosystem: Host-associated > Plants > Roots > Unclassified | place... | reverse complement strand
AGGGGGGAGGAAAAAAAAAAGTAAGAAAAAAGAAAAGAATAAGAAGAAAAAAAGAAGGGGGGAAATAAAAAAAGAAAAAAAGAAAAAAAGAAGAAGAAGAAGAAAAATAACTTTTAAATGTTCACGCTTTAGACGTTTTGGAAATTTTTGATGCAGTAAGATGAGGAAGGCTAACAGGGGTCAAGGAAACGGTCTAGGAAATGGTCAACTTTCGGCGCCATTAGAGTGTTGAGTACAGTCACACCTTGTTAACCGGGCGAAGCGGACGGTGGCGGTGGTCTTAAGGCGGAGCGGGGGTTTCCTTGCTCAGGGGGCTAGGCCCGGGGAGGAGTATCAATTCTTCATTGTATATTAATATTTATCTATCTAGATAAATCTTAAGAGAACGGGAATAAAGGTTCTTTCTTTCTTTCTTTCTATAATACTCCCTGAATCCCTTGCTGTTATTCGTGATACCCTGCGGTTCCTGATACCCTGTTGTCCTGGATGAAATCCACGAAAAATCGCCATCTGGGATAGCGAGACGCAAGTGTAACTGGATAAAATGGTGGGGAGGTGACGCGGGCAACCTGATCCGGAGTCTAGGATTTTTCGTTCGCTATAGTTAGGTGAATTTATACGCAAGCACTGGTAGATTTGTGGTTTTTCTCTCTCTTAAATTAATTAATTTCCCGAAGTCTGCTAAGGCCGTGCCCAAGAAAAAAGGTCTAGTATTTGCCGAGAAAGCAAGGTCAGAAGTGTCCCCTACAGTTCCCGGAGTTAACCAGTGGCGTAAGTAACATTCCGGCAAAGAAAAATAAAAAATAAAAAAGTCTGTTTTTTTTTCCAAAGTTGCCGGAACCGAGGTGAAAATATCAGTTCAAGGGAGAAACCTGCAGGGCCCAGCTGTCTGCCCCGGGAATGGGTTGGGATGGACTACAGTTGCCCTGGCTATAATGAACGCCAAGAATCACGACCTCAAAGCCCCGTTCAATATTTTTTTACTATGGTGTTCATTATAGCCAACTCTACTGTGCAGTAAATTCACTAGCATGGCCGCGAGTCGCTGTTCCTTATAGCCAAAAATTCATTATAGCGAGGTTCATTATAGCCGGGGCAACTGTACAATTTGGCGCCTGTCCGTCCCGTCCCGGGCAAAAGACGGGCTGGACGCTTGGGAGCACTGGCTAGAATTGGCTCAGAATGAAGGAAATTTCGCTTTGGCAATCTTGATACCAGCTGGTTCGAATAATTTACCTCTATAGACCTGATACTAGGGGTAAAGGGGGGAGGGGGAGGTGCCTGTGCAAGTCTATTTAGTTCTTCTTCTGCTACACTTTTGGTCCCTACGCTCTTGTTTCTTTGCTTCCAATTGTCTTCAAATATTGTTTTGTTAGAAGGGGTTCTATCTTATAACAGCTCTGTTGGAAAAAGCGAGATCCGATCTGAGTCCTTTTGAGTATTTTTGATCAAACGCCGCTAAGCGCCGCCGGCGACTGCCGCTCAACGCTCGCCCTACACTGTCGCCCAATGACTACAGCCGCTGCCGGCCCCCAGAGTCTTTCATGTCGAAACGAGTGAATCATTTAATTGCGATTGGGGCTTTTACCCGCCATTCAATTCCCATGCCTCTACCAAACGGGACGAGTTTAGAGTCAGTAGTTGAGGATCTCTATGAAGAGTGGAAGGGTGAACGGTTGAACTGCATCCATATACCATCGGGTATTCGGTTCGACACTCTGCTAGAGCGCTCACGACAACCAAAAGGGATACTTCCTCTCATTGCCGAACAGCCAGAGGCAATTGACGGCCTCGCATACTACCCCTCCTCGCTTGGCATCCTGCAGATCCGCGATGACAAAGGGGTTATCCTTGGATATCGGTTCAAGATCCCACCTGACCTTCTGGCTACCCTGAATGCCTCTTCTAAAACCCTGGATGCATGCGGTATGCGCTCTAGAGGTGGTGGTAGTGGATATCCGTTGGCAAGAGGTACTCACCAGAGTCGGAACTATTGTGTATGGGCGGATTATGGGAAAAAATATTTTGAGAGTAGTGACCTTTTGTGGGATGGGGAACAGGGAAGGGAGTGGCTGAGGGCGAACAAAGAACTGTTTAACTATTGCAGCAATCAGTTGCGGTTTCTCTGTCCGGAGCAGTATGTGAGAATGACTGGAAAGGTGGTTAAGGATATGGCAAATGGAAAGAGGAGCGCTGATGGGGGCAAGATGAGGCCACTTTGTGGAGCTTGGCATGGGGTGAGTTTGAATCAAGGGCAAGTTTCTGCAGGCCGTGGCCATCAGGATTGGGTGGATGATAAAAGGTTATTTAATTGTGTTGCGCCTTTTGGTGATGGGTTTGGGGGTGGGGATCTTGTTTTGTGGCAGATGAGGATGCGGATTCAACTGGAAATTGGAGATGGGTTTTTCTTTTATGGGTCAATGGTGGCACATGAGGTGATGGAAGTTACAGCAGGTGTTCGCAACTCTATTGATCTATTTACTCATGCGAGCAATTTTCAATTACTGGCCAAACATGAGAAAATGGCCGGAAGAGTCAAATATCCAGTTAAAGAACAGAAGAGGCGTGCGGGGGAAAAGAAGGAAGAACGGCGTACGGTGGGGAAGAATGCGGCAGCTAGGAAGGCAATTCGGGAAGGGAAGAAGCTAAGACAACGGGCCCTGGGTATGATAAGGAATTGACCAACTTTGGGTGGGGGGCGGACGTCGTGGGATTCAATCGCTGGTCTTGATAATTAATGTAATAGTTGTTTCTTCTTGCATAAAGCTTTATAATTATATTTATGTTCATATCTTCCATTAGTTCCATTAGTGGCCGACGAGCTGGAGATTTCAGCATCTTGCCCAGTGATTCTGGCATCTTTTTCCTGTTGCTGCCGTTGTTTCATCTTTAGTTTCCTATGGCAGGTTTCCTATTCGACCGGTTCAGCAGAAAGCCTTCCGGGGATTCCGTACTTTTCGCGTCCCACCCAGCCGGAATTTGGCCTGCCACAAGGGGTGCAAACTTCGAGGCTTTCGAGATGAACGGGATAGCACTCTTTTTAACACGAACAGTGTACTCTCCAGTGTCCGCGATTTCAAATATCTCGACCTTATCGCCATGGTGCCTCTAAAAATTCCTCGGCAGTTTCCTGGCTCGCTTCAAATTGGTCCAGATCGTGTTTGATAGTGACTTCCTGCAGAAACTCTTTCTTCGAATCGTAGCTGTCGAACAGATTACTCTTGATGAATCGGATCCTGGAATGCTCTAGAATGTATTTCTCATTCTTGGGCTTTAGTTCCTTGTCCTCGACGGGCTCGCCAGTCTTGACTTCAACCCAACCGGTATACTGATTACCCTTAATAAGTTCCTTAAAATGCTTAAAGAGGCCCAGGACCTAGGCCATTTCAGTGCACCCCTCAAGCGAAAGATTTGCCATATGCCTCCAGCTGCCATCGAGTGCGCGAGGTACCCCATGGTCCGACCTCGGCAAAGCCGGTGACAACTACTTTCTCCGGGTCGGCCATTCCGCGGAGGTTTTGTGTGAGTGGCTCAACCTCCTTTTTGTAATTGAGTAGTTCGGGAAAGTTGCATTTCATGTTGGTATCCGGCTGAATAGTAACCTTTTGGTACAGTTTCTCAGAAACTTCGCACCCTTGACCATCTTGTACTCTATAGAAGTTTTCGCAGTAGCAGCTTTACGAAATTCACATGTTTCCAGGAGGTTTTGCCTAAGCTGGGCGGAAACATCCTTCAGGTTAGAGACATATTGGAAGCCACCGTTAAGATTGGCGAATACAAGCTCGATTGGGCAGAGATCGACAATCGCAGGCGCCATAAGACCAAGAAGATTGAAGGCCATCTCCGGCTGAGAAAGAGTGCGATCACTCAACTTTTCAATACCCTCGGTGATGGAGTTATTCCATCCCATAAGGCCAGTGCCACGGGTCCAACCGATGATAGCGCCACAGATGGTAAGGTAGCTTCCCCAGGACTTTGAATGCCATCTCTGGAACAACGCTTTGAGAGCTAATTTGGATTCGGAGTAGAGGCCGTCATTTCCGAAGTTACCATGATTGGGAGAAAGAGGTAGAAAACTTGGGCGGGCTGTGTGTTGGAGCCGCGGGAAGCTTTAGAAGACGATGTAAATTGGTCAACATGATACGATGGCAAGCTCTGACTTGGAGTCGATGCTGTCGATCGATCTCGGGGCTGTTTTCGGAAATAGAGCGAAAGGAACGACATAGTCAAGATCCCAACCTAGACCATTCTTCTCATAAAAGCAGTAAACGAGGGCCTCGGCATCCTGTTTACTTCGTGTGATGTCATCAGTTTTAGAATATAAATCCCGAGTACGAAATTCATACCTTGGTTGAATGGCACAACAACCAGCTGGGAGCCGCGTGACCTAAATTTAGAGCACATTGCCTGGTAGTACTCGGGTACTTCACGGGAGAAGCCACTGGTGGTAGCGACGACCCTGGCAGCGCCGCTGATGAGGCCTTGTAGAACCTCCGCTCCAATAAACCCGGCACCAGCACCAGTCATCAAAACGTTTTCATTTTCAAAAGTAACACTAGAAACACTGAAATAAAAGATGTTAGCAAGACTGCGTAGCGGAGCTCTCAAATATTGCGTACCTGGGCCGCCTGTTCCAAACAATCCAAATACAATCCATCTAGCTTCTTAGAATATTCCTATCCGTTATCGTCCTTTCTCTTCCAATGAAGGAATGGAATAGATTCGACACAACCCTTTCCGAGAGACTAGGCCTTTTTGCCTCCAACTTTGTTGTTAGTCTTCGCACCCTCTGCAAACATCTGAGCTTCATTCATAGCCAAACTGCGGAAGACATTTGCATAGAGAGTCTGATTTGTAGATGGGACGATTTAGAAAGCTTGTGTTGTTGCTTGATAATCTTGTAAACCTTGGCCAAATCGTTGTGAGCTTTAGTTCGGTTGCCATATTCGGTGAGTTTTCCTCAGGTGGCCATTTCTTTGACATAATGTTCAAGTTTCCGAACGGCTGGCCTCGGTACTTCAGAATATTGCATATTACCCTTGGCATCAATGGTGGTCTGCGCTGCGGTTGGATACTCAACATATTTGGGCACGGGAGCTGCCCCGAAGACCTCCTGGCAGTTAGCGATAAGCTGGTAACCGAGATCCTTGGCTAGGTGATATGTTTCACCGCGCTCGGCGGGGCAATTGTCGATATGATATTGGATGAACTCCACTAAAGTAGGATTTGATCGATTCATGATTCGAATGCATTGCGACACAATTTCTCGGTTGATAAGCTTGAGGCGGCAGAAGATGATTTCAAAGTACATGTTAAGCGGATCTTGTCGAGCCCAGTTCCACGATGAATCATATACCCTAACCTTTAGCGGAGAGAAGGGTGGTTCGATACCGGAGGCGTAGAATTCCCTGTCTTCAACATTCCACAAGTCAAGCTGTGCCTGGAGAAGCTTGTTGGTCTCCTGTGACACCACAATCGCCTTTTCGCCCGATTGGAGATCCATCTTAAGATATCGTGCGAGCAGCTCCAATTGTTGCTTGAAAAGTCTTTGCTGGTCCTTGGTCAGGGCGTTAATTGCCGCGTGCAGATCCCTCGGAACCACCTGGTCTTGCTCATCCTGTAAATCGAAGGTAGCCGTAATGTCACAACAAATCTTTACTATGGTGTAAAGGTTGTCGTTCGTAATTCCAGGTGCGGTCCAGAGGCCGGCGAGTACTTTTCCATGATTGTCGGCGGCGTATACAGACGTATCACGGCAGGCGGATCCATCATCATTCCATCAGAAGCACTAGCGGCAGCACCTGCAGCTGCAGGACCCGAGAGTAATATTCCAGCGCTGGTAGCGTGCTTTGTCACAACATTATCTAAAAATGCCATTGCGTCACCCTCGCTTCCTAGTCTTGCTGCCGGCTCCATCGTTATAGCCAGCATCAAAGCGCTATCCTGTCTGCTGGATTGTAGACCGTACTGATCGGTAAGATACTTTCTTGCTGTGGTACTATTAAAGCCACCGGGCATCTTGGAAGAGATCAAGGGGGCAATCATAGAGCTGGATTGCTTGCCGAGCTGTCCATTGAAGGCTGCCTGCATGGCAGTTCCCAGTTTGGCAAGAGGTGTCTTCCGGTTTTTCGGGGGTGTTGCCGAACTCCTTTTGTAAACTTAAAATCCTATCTCGTTAGCGCAACCAAAAAAAAAATAACATAGGGAGATGGAAGGGAATTAACCTCCGAGAATCTCATTCTTCAATGTACTCTTTCCATTCACTAGATCTTTGACGGCTTTGGGGTGGAATTTCGGAAAGCGGTCTTTTTCAACTTCTGGGCAACGAGAGATCAGACAATATCCATAGCTTGAACCGGTTCATCTGCAACTGCCGCCGCCGGCACAGAGGAAGCTAGTGGAAATACTGCTGGAAGAGCAGCACCTTCGGCTGGTGCGAAAGAGGCAGGAGGAGCTGACAAAGATTATGCGGGCTTCTCCTCTTCCTCCTCAACAGGCTTGGCATCGTAGTAAATCTCTTTGGCGTCTTTATTGTAGCAAAGAATCTGAGGCTGAAGGGATTGGGCAGCATCATAGGCTTCGTATTTGGCGGCTAGGGTACGTCAGGCCATTCCACCCAATGCATCTGATGGACCGACTTCGACTAGGCGTTCGGTAGCATGTTGGGATAGAATAACATCCGGAATTTCAATCCTGAGATATCGGGGTAATCAGCAACGGTTTTCGAATGTGAGGAAACGGGGAGCAAAGGGGCTCAAACCATCTCATGGGACTTGCGAATTGGTAAGCCAAAAGCGCTGCCATTAAGGTGTAAGCCAATTCCTGTTCTTGTTCGGGTCTGATGATGACGTTGTGGTAGGGAAGAGCTCGTAGTGCAGGGTACTGTGCGATGATGAAGGGGTAGGGGGTGTGGAGCTGGGGGGAGGTGTGTTTTGGGCTTGCGTTGTGGGGGGTAGTGATGGGGGGTTAAGAGGGAAGAGATGGGGGGGTTTGGCGGGGCATTTCGGTGATGGGTTTTGGTTGGTTGATGGCACGTGGGATTCAGGCACGCCGCACAATCAATTGTGGGTTGAATTAAGCTTTTGCGCACGGACATCTCGGATGCTTGGCGTGAAGGGAGCCGCGCCGGGATATCTATTTTCCGTGAACTCTTCAAGGACAAAGAGCATGATAGGACAACGTCGCAGACAGGGTAATGTCGCGCATCGCAAATTTGGTTGCAACCCGGAGAGTAAATATTTTTTTACTTACCAATACTCTTAGTTTTTCAAGGGACGCGACATTGTCCTTGCGGCTTCTCAGCTGTTAGGTAGGGGAGGGGCTTTTTGTAGCAGGCTGTGGTGGGCTTGGTCTTCCGGGGGGAGTTCTGACAAGTTGAATTCGACACTGCGTTTGGCGGCTCTTCTGGCCGGCTAGGTTTCCTGTGTTTACACACCCATTCTTGTAGCTGGTGATTCCGGTGCGGATGTCTTAGTCGCTGTAACTTATTGGACCGGGAAGAGGATCAGACCCGGAAGTGGATCAGTTAAAATGCACCAAAAAAATCGAAATATGGAAATCACAACAGAGAGGAGCTCGCGGAGTTCTGAGTCAGGCACATGGTGGAGCTTTTCGCCGTGGGGTTTGGGGATTACGAGCTGGGTGTGGGCTAGCTATTCGCTTACTTGCCTGTGGGAGGAGGAGGGGGAGGGCTCAGGAGGAGAGGTTACGGCGTACCCACTGGAGAGAGGATTGATGTTGAGGAACGCAAGGATTTTGTCGGTCTCAATGAGCTATGGGACGTGTTTCCTAGTGCTATGTAGGATTTATTTTATTTTTGGATTGGGATGCGGAGGGGGAAAGATGTGGATTGGAGAATTGGGTAGAATGGGGGGATGGGGAGGAAAAAAATTAAAGAAAGAAAAGGAGGGGATTTCGCCGCAGATAACTTTGCAAAAGATACAAGCTGCGGCGGACATTTCGGTGGGGGTTTGGTAGCGGTGGTGATGTTTTGCGGTTATGATAGGAGATTGATTCGTTTGATGGTTGGGCAGTTTTCCTCCACCCACCGCGCCACTCTCTTCCTCCCTTTCCTCCACCCACCGCTCCACACTCTTCCTTCCTGTCTTGTTTTTCTTTTTTCTTTTCGCCACCGCCCCTCTATCAAATCATAACACTTCCCACCGCTCTACTCTCTTCCTTCCTCTCCTGTTTTGTTTTTCTTTTCCTTTTCACCCACCGCTCTATTCTATGAAATCATAATACTTTCCCAAACCCGTCTTCTTTTATTGTAAGTATGTTTGCTCTTAAATGTTTCAATGTTTGGAAATACTAATGTTTGTTTGCCCCTTTTTGCAGTCGACCCTTGCCCTTCAAGCTACCATATTGCAAGTAAGTTTCTTCTTCTCTCTTTCACTGTTTTCAAATACTAAGGTTTGTGTGCCCTTTTTTGCAGTGGATCCATTCCCTTCCAGTGACCCTATTCCTATCTCAATTACGGATAAAGACGAACAGATGTGCAGTGTCCCCCTTTTCTTTTACAAATTCTGTAACACTCATCCCAAGTAGTTTACTTTTATTGCATGAGCGTTTATTTTTGACTTTTCTGCTGTTTGCTTGTACTAATATTGATTTATTTATTTGATTCAGGGGACTCTGCGAACTGGAAGAATACCTCCCTGACTACGGGCAAGGACAGGCGGTTTTGATGTCACCCCTCTCTCCTGCCGATACCTCTTCGTCAGGTGGGCCTATATTCAGTGACCTCACGACTACCACGATGTCCGACCCTATCGCTACAAACTTCTTTGTTGTCACCGAGGCCTTATCTAAGGTCTACTACAAAGGATTACCATCCTATCCGCCCCTAATTGCTACCACCAAACCCGCCCCTTTTGAGCATCCAATAGGGCCGGAGGTCTATGGTATTCGCAAGGAGCTCCGGTGCCTAGGAGACCATCAACTAGCAAAGATTTGGGATTCTGGTGTTGCCCCTCAGCTTTGCAGTTCCCTTACAAGGATGGGGGTTAACTGGTCTTCCCTTGATGCTGTGCGCATTGCCAATGTTGAAGAGCCCTCAGGTCCTGCTATTGTTTGGATTGGGGTTGAGATTGGGTCACTTAGTTTTGAGAAGGGTAGCGAAGTTGCGAATAGCTGTCATAGTTTGATTGCTAGTCATGGTGTTAAGGACTACTATGTTGAGATTAGGGAGTCTGAGGTGGTCAGACAGGGAGGGAACCGGTTGTTGGATCCAGTCTTAGTGTCTGATGCTAGGTTCACTGCTCGGGACCCCTACACAGCTACCCTAGGAATTCCTATTGCTTTGAAGAATAATTCCATCGGAGAGGGAACTGGGGGCCTCTATCTGAGTGCTGGAGGGGATGACAAGAACATCTATCTTGTTACATGCCGACATGTTGTCTTTCGTAATTGGGAAAAAGACAATAAGGAATTTCACCGTGGTGAAGAAAAGAGTATGTCACGAGAAGATGTTGTGATCCTGGGTACAGGCTTTTTCGACAAAAGCCTCAAAGCAATGTATTCGGATATTAAGGGGAATGAGTCAGCAATAATTGATGCGAAGGCCAGGATTGAATCGGTCCTGGGAATGGAGGATGTTCGGTCAGTCAGAGAACGCCTGGAGGCAGGGAATAATTTAAAGGTAGCAGAAGAGGGGGTTGAGGCCTTAATGATTTTAAGGCATCAAATTGCGAGCGACTGGATGACGATGGAAAACCGTGTTATTGGCGAACTGATCTGGGCTCCTCCTATGATCTACTCCACTGAACCTGGGCATTATACTTTGGACCTTGCTATTATTAAAATCGACCCGGGCAGGCTGGACACCAACAACTACAGGGGAAATACCATCAATATTGGAAAAAAGTACTCACGTCAAGAATTCTTGGACAAGCTGGAATTGGATAAGACAGGTCGAACTTCGTTTGAATTTCCCCCGAACCGTCTTGTCAAACTTCAAGACTATGTGCCGGAAAGTGATCTGATTAATCGACCCATACTTGATGGCGACAATTCCCCTTGCTGGATTGTCTTCAAAAATGGGGCCAGGTGAGGAACAACGGTTGGTAGGGCGAATAATGTGAAATCGTATACGTATAACATTTTGGGAGGCGGGGATGTGGAGTCCAGGGAATGGCCGGTGATTTCGATCGACAACTACTCCGGTGATTTCGCCGCCCCTGGGGATTCTGGATCGTGCGTTGCCGATGCCTATAGCCGCATTGGCGGAATAATTACCGGTGGGAGTGGCAGTCATAAACGCATTGACATAACTTATGTCACTCCGATTGCCTTCATTATGGAGATTCTTCATAATACCCCACAGTTTAAGCAAGCCCACCTCAACCCTTCTCTGACATAGAAGGGTACCGTCGGGCTTACTATAGAAGAAGCTTTCATGTTTAATGGTTTGTTGCATGCATCTTACTTGACTTTCCGAGCAGGAGGAGATATACTAGCTAGCTAGTTACACATGTGAGCATTAGAGGTGTTACAGTTGTGGTAGAGATTGGAGGATTAGTAATATCTGATAGGACTGATGAGCTAATAAGGAAGTGTGGAAGATAGGGATATAAGGACGAATACATGTTCGAAAAAGCCAGAACCTTTTCCTTGTTATTAATAGTTATCGACTTTTTCCCTCCCAGGATCCCTTGATCATTAACTTTCATTTTTCCTTATTTGTACAATCGGTCATAGGGGCAATTTCCCAGAGCCGTACTGGGGCGATAGAGGCAGATCTTAGTGTTTTATTGTTGGGCTGACTGTTTGTCGAGGTGAAGGGGCTCTTGTTGGTTGACTTGCTAATTGGGCTAGTCTTGTTTCCTTTGACACGTCTTCTGGTTATGTTCTGAACACCTTTTCTCACACTCTAGCTTCTCAGTAACCTTGTGGGTACTGTCGGGTGCAATTGACTACAAGGGTTTTCCTTTATTTTTATTTTTATTCAATAAATGTTCTTAGACTAGGCACCGTGCGAGATGACTGCTATAGGGGAGATTTAAGGTTAGTGAAGTGGTGGGATTAAGAGGATTGTTTGGAGAGGTGGTTACTTTTAAGGAATCTTAAACCTTGTGGTAATTAGTGATGCTGCACCACTACAGGATTAGTTACAAGAAATCGCAAATCGGGAAACGCAATTGGAAGTTGCAAGTACATATATGCCCCTAATATGGGAGTGACACGTGATGGTAGAAGGCGGTATCCTATTTACTAGGGCCCTTGAGGCACCTGAAGAGGATGCAGCAAAGCATTCCTGGAACTTTGCCGCAAATAAGTTCGTTACTACTAACAAGAAGCCAAGTTCAATGGGTATTGACCTTGGAGCTATGATAGCAATTTCCGTAAGGCGGAAGCACTTCTATGATATATAAGGTAAATAAGATATAGGGCCTTTCAGGCAATGGGAGTAACATGACATAGGACCTATCGCCAATAGAGAAACCTGGTCAGGGGAGGGGCCCATAGAGGGGAGAGGGATAATAAGAGTATGAGGTTGTATTTTCTTTTATTTCTTTGGAAGATGGAATGGTTGATATTGGTTGTGTTCTGAAGTCTATACATCTGCCATCTCGAGTCATTGCACAGGAGGACAAAAGTGCATGAGTTTTCCAGCAATGCAACCATCGCCAAAAAAAACAGAACACATGAACACAGCCACTTGTGAAGGTCAGAATCCAACACAATGCTAGAAACACCATATACCAGCTGTTGGATTTTCGCGTGACGGCTATTGGGGTCATGTCTTTTTTTTCTTTTTTTCTTTTTCTTTTGGTGGGGGTTGCGTTGTAAATTGCGTGTACGAAAACAGATGAGTTGGGTTTCGGATGTGAACTTTTTTTTTTTATGTGTCTACCCTTGCACTATGGAAAACCCATGCATTTGTTCGCCGGTGTAACAAAAAATTGCTTACATATTAGCCGCTATTAAAAAATAGACGGGTGGCACGAAATGCTAAATGTCTCGACAGTTTAGGACATATACAGTCGCACCTCGCTCTCCCGGATTTCGCTCTACCGGATCCCCCGCTGTCCCGGATGAAATTCCCAGAGTTCTAAATTTTTTTACACCAAAACCTGACTCGTTGTCCCGGGTAATTCGCTGTCCCGGACAGATTTCTTGGATTTTGGCCATCCGAGATAGCGAGGTGCGACTGTACTCGCACCCTGGTATCCCGGAAGGCCAAAATCTCAAGCCTTGGTCCAGGATAATGAGGGATCCGGGACAATAGGCCAGGCTCTGGTGTAAAGAAATTCAGAACCTACTGAGTTTCATACGGGACAGCGAGGTACCCGGATTATGGTGCGGAATAATGACCGAGGGTAGTACTATAATGCCCCTTGTGCCCACACGCTAGCATGCACGCCAAGACCTCGATGCCCAATAGTGAGTTGATCACCCCTTATAAGAGGGCGTTTTCCTTCCTTCCTTTCACCCACGTCTCCTTAACTTCCCACACCCATATGCTTCTTTTCCCTCATCCACGCCAAGTAACTCATTCCTGAGATTGCTCTTCTAAACCAGTTCTCATTTATTGCTAGTAAGTTTTTTTCTTTCTCTTTTACATTTTTTCACATAGTAATGTTTGTTACCCTTCTTTCTTGTGGCAAGCGGTTCCAACCTTTCTATCATTTTCCAGATTGTCACGGTCGGCCAAGAAGAATGGCTGTAGAGTTGACCCCCTTCTCTGGCCCCCATACGCCTCCTCTAGCTTCTCTGATTTGTCGCCGATCCCTTTGCTTTTCACTTTTTCACTGTTCTCCCCTACTAATATTTGTTTACCCTTGCTTTCCCTTTTAGCCACCGTTTGGCTACCATAGAACTTATTATAATGTCCGACCCTATCTCTACGAACAGCTTTGTTGTCACGGAGGCCTTGTCCGAGGTCTACTATAAAGGATTACCCTCCTATCCACCCCTTATTGCTACCACCAAACCCGCACCCTTTGAGCATCCAATAGGGCCGGAAGTCTACGGTATTCGCAAGGAGCTCCGGTGCCTAGGAGACCATCAACTAGCAAAGATTTGGGATTCTGGTGTTGCCCCTCAGCTTTGCAGTTCCCTTACAAGGATGGGGGTTAACTGGTCTTCCCTTGATGCTGTGCGCATTGCCAATGTTGAAGAGCCCTCAGGTCCTGCTATTGTTTGGATTGGGGTTGAGATTGGGTCACTTAGTTTTGAGAAGGGTAGCGAAGTTGCGAATAGCTGTCATAGTTTGATTGCTAGTCATGGTGTTAAGGACTACTATGTTGAGATTAGGGAGTCTGAGGTGGTCAGACAGGGAGGGAACCGGTTCTTGGATCCTGTCCTTGTGTCTGACCCAACTTTAACAGCTCGTGATCCATATACGGCAACACTAGGTATCCCGATCTCCACGAAGAATAGACCCTGGATTGAGGGAACTGGGGGCTTCTATCTGAGCGCTGGTGGAAATGACAAGAACATCTATCTTGTCACTGCCCGACATATTGTTCTCCCAATTGACAAGGATGATAACAACGAATATTACCACCAAAATAACAGTCTGCCAGGCGAAGAGGTTATTGTCATGGTTCTGGGAACTTCCACCTTTAACGACAAACTGGCTGCAATTGACGCTGAGATCAGAAGCCAAGAGTCTGATATCACTGATGCTAAAGAGAGGATTGAATCGGTCCTAGGCATGGAGGATCATCAGTCAGTTAGGGAGGACCAGAGCGCGGGGCGTGATTTAGAGGTGGCAGAGAAGGGGGTAGAGGCCCTAATGACTTTCAGGCATCAAATTGCAACTCACTGGATGGCGATGGAGGACCGTGTTATTGGCAAGCTCATCTGGGCTCCTCCTATAATCTACTCCACTGAACCTGGCGATTATACACTGGACCTTGCTATTATTAAAATCGACCCGGGCAGGCTGGACACCAACAACTACAGGGGAAATACAATCAATATAGGCAAAAGGTACTCACGTCAAGAATTCTTGGACAAGTTCGATCCACTCAACAAGAATGCCACTTCCTTCAAATTCCCTCCATCACGTCTTGTCAAGCTTGAAGACCAGGTTCCAGAAAGTGCTCTCATTAAGTCTGGCACCAGGCTAGACACCAATGACGACCTCCCCTTGGTAGTCTTCAAAAATAGTGCTATAACTGGCACTACTATCGGCACGGCAAACAACGTTTCATCCTATACCCGTTCACTTTTTGCGGGACACTATTATGAGTCAAGAGAGTGGCCAGTTATTTCTAATAACAAGTACCCGGGCGGGTTCTCGATGAAGGGGGATTCAGGGTCCTGTGTTGCTGATTCCTATAGCCGCATTGGGGGTCTTCTTACTGGTGGTTCGGGCGCTAATAACCTCTTTGACATCACTTATGTCACACCGATTTCATTTATCATGAAGGTCCTCCAGAATACGAAGGGCTTTAAGCAGGCTCACCTCAACCCTGTTCTTACCTAGAAGCATATGAGAAATTCTTTTGCATCAATATTTGACAAATTTCTTTCAAAGGAGGAGAAGGAGATGGAGAGACACTAGTATTGATCAGTTTAACTTGAATTCCTTTTCTTGCTCTTTTGCTACATTTACTATACTCATTTCTTGTCGGGCTGGTTGTTGGTGCAGGTGGAGAGCCTCTGGCTAGTTCATCCCGTGATTTGGTTCTTGTTTCTTTTCTCACCTCTTCCCATGATGTACTAACAGCGGTTTCTCACTGGTGAGCTTGTTGTTACTTTGTGGCACACCACTGGAGCAGGCGTTCAATCTTATCAGTGTGATCGCCGATGCGACCATCAACCATGTCTTTGTTATTGTAGCCTCTGTTATACTTCAGACAATCACAGCCTATATAGGCCTCTTACCGTCGTTCTATCACATGCTCTTTGCCTTTTTTGCGCGAAATCATAACTTGTTATTTTGTGTTTCCTGATTTATACAGGATGAACCTAAGTGCGACATTCACGTAAAGTAGAATAGATGGTTGGGACAACCTAGTGCCAATTGGTCAAAGGATATAGGATGGCACTCGGTGGACGGGAGGAATGTCTCGGGAGTAGACGGAAAAAGGTATTACAGGTTGCTGGGCCAAGGCGGGGTCATAGCTCAGCACCCTCTAGCCCACGCGCTGCCGACAGATACTCCTTCTCCCTGATTTTCCTCTGACCGGATCACCACGCTTCCCACAACCTGCTTCCTACAACTCGCTTCATACACCTCGCATTCTTTACTACCCACCGGCCGCCCCTGCTGGACCCCCTTGCGCCCGCATTGTCACCTTGGGATACATTGGCGGTAACAATCTCCCATGACGAGGGCAGCGCTGCCAGACCAAAAGCCTCTGCCAGTGGAACTACGCGAACTGACAGCTTGGAATAAAGATTGGGTTACTCTTCTTGGGATTTCCTTTGGCGTTGTTATACGGGAAATTGCTTTACTCTTTTGTTTTCTTATTTAACTATCTTTCATATCTCTCTAGACTAGCTTTGAAAAATTGGCATGGGATACTTGTCTTAACACTCAATGCTTGTACAGTACTTGTATTGCTTTATCGCCTACGTGAACCCCTCGGATCTCCCCATTTCTCGAATGTACCTCCAAGCTTTCCAACAGCACCCTTTCCACCAATCATGATATCTTCATACATCTCGTGCTCTTCTTGCCTTCACAGCTTGGTTAGATGCTCTACCCCACTTGTAGCATCCAGTGTTCCGAACTCTCTGGGCGGACTGCTAAGAGCTTCAGACGGGACGGGACGGCTATCTGTACTCTGTCTAGGGCGGCCTAAGTGCAGGACGGCCATCTTTGAGCTTGATGGCGGGCCCTACAGATTCCTGACCGAGGAACAAGGACTGATATCCTTATAGGATCAAATGAGGAGAGAAAGGTTCTCGTCAGTCTCAATGCAAAAAGTCGTTACTTCAAAGCTGTTCTCAGGAAAGCCATAGGCATGTGTTCCGATGATGGTTGGGCGGCCGTACGGGGACCGGAACTCATGTACAGGCTCACGGACAGATCAACTATCATATGTCATATTGCGAAAAAGGCCTTAGTGTTCTACATAATATTAACAGATCATGGACCAGACGAAGGTAATGAAGCCATAAACCGGGTTGCAAAATTGTGAGTGGAATGGTTAGCAAATCAAGGCTTCTGAATCGGTATAAACGACATTCTTCTCAGGGCTAATATGAGGAGAGAGAAGGACAAACCTATAGAACAAACTTATGATGTGTGTGATGCATTGATCTTAGATTTCAAGAAAGGGGAACTAGAGAAGGAACAGGGCTTCGATGTGAAAGTCACACTGGAAGATAAGGAACAAGGTATTCAGAGTGATGCCCTTGACAAGGCAGGAGATATTTGTCTTAAAGAGTTGGGAGGGAACCGCTTCTCTTTAGTTATGGTGAACTATGGGTGGAAAGGGAAGAGCAAGTGTATATAGTTGGCACATTATGATCTTATCATTTTACGATGGATAAGTTCTAGGATTAATTCCGATAGATAGTTTCCTGTCACAGGCAGCAAGTCATCAGCAGGAGCGCGTTCCGGATTGGTTTCAAGATCACTTACTTTATTATCATTTCCATAAAAATTGTAGGAAATTGTGAGTTTAGGAACTTTAAAATAGTGCTGATATTCCTTGATTAGCGAAAAAACCCTCATCAAATGGTTGAGTCAGAAACAGCTTCTACTCCGGGCTAACCAAGCCATCCAATTGGTCGGGCCTTGTGTGGGTTAACCCAGGTCAATCGTTGGGTTGGGTTGGGTTCCTTAGGTCGGGTTCGGGGTTGAGCTTCGTTGGGTTAGGCCGGGTTGAAGTGGGCCAAACCCAGGTTACCCAACGAACCCACACAATATTTGTTAGCTTTGTTTTGTTACGATTACCATAGAAACCGTAGTCTAAGCACGCGGAATTCTAAAAGTGTATTTACAATTCTCTCAATCCGGAGACAATTCAGGCAACTTAGTGTCTCCGTAGTTGGCAGTCTGCTTCCTAGTTACACTCTTATTGCTCAAACCATTTTTTCCTCTCTCACTTTGTTTTACCTATTAGAGGGCAAATCGAGAAAATTGAAAACTTGAAAAGGGATATTATATGATATCTAATAATTTTTAATATAGAATATTTCATGGTTTTAGGGCGGGGTCTAGAGACCGCTTGTGACTGTTATTTTAATAGCATTTACGGTAGGGTAGGTTTTCCCGTTAAGTGCGCTTGGAAACAGTATTTATTCTATGGTCAGCTTTTTCAGGACATGAAACACATCAACCATTACTGTTAGCTCTGTTATCTCTACGATATGTTGAGGTACGGCTACCCACTTAGGTCATGTCTATGGGTTAGCTTAGGGCCTACCTACTGTGTTTGGGTTAGGTCTATCATTGGTTGTGCGGGAGTGGGCTTGGCACCGGCGTTTCCCATTAAGTAGTCTTCTCTCTTGTACGACTAGTCATTAACGAATATCTCACCTCACACACATATCACACACACATCTCAACAATTACCACCTTACATCTTCCCTCCATTAACAGGACTTTTGACAGCCAACCTCCACAAAGCTGTTCTCTCCAAAATTTCTCTGGTTGTTACCGCTATTAACAACAATCTCAACTTCGCATCAGTTTCCTATACAGGGCCCTGTATTTTATTCCACTTATTCCGACATTTAGGATCTCTCCTTTAAAATACAAGATGAAAGCTCTCTATCAGAGTTTATGGAAACAGAAACTACTGGTCCCCCTTCTTCAAGATGTCTCTCTTCTCGTCCCGGAACCAAAATTTAAAGCCTGGCCAGCATATAAGGTTAGCTTACAGAGCCCGATAAATGATTCCATTTCATCAAAAAATTTCAATTCTACAAGTTCTGAGCACACATTCAAAGTACTCAACAGTCCCAAGATTCTCCCTTGTGGGATGAAAAAATATCTCATACGAGACGAATATGAATATATTCGTCGCTTGTTGATAAATGCCGAAGCGGCCAAGTGGGTTGGTGGTGGTGATACGACTGGTAATTTTGACATGTATATGAATCTAGATTACAAGGTATCAGGCCAGCCCGGTGGAGGTATGTAGTAATCACCTATTTCCCTTCTATTCTCAGTTGGGCTAACAAATATTTAGGTAAATCAGTTTGTCTCTCGTGCATCTTAGCCCGTAGACTCCAGGCAGGAGAAGCAACAGTCTACCGGGTAAATGATGAATGTTGCTACCTATTCGATGAAAATACACCAGGGGAGCACATCACAGCAAACGAAATTTTTCAGCTTAAGAGAGAAAAGATGCAGCATCTTTGGATATTGACAGATGGACCGCTTATGAACGAGAGGTGGAATGACAAGAGTGCGGGTTATTTTGTTGTGCTTGGAGCCTGACCGGCTAAGGTCAGGCTCTCAAACCAATGGGAAAAGGAGAGAAACTCTGGAGTCTATTACATTAGGCCTTGGAGCTGGCCGGAAGTATATGCAGCGTATAGGTACGAATTGCTTATTTATGAAACTAATTTAATAACTAATTTGTCGGATAATAGTTTGGAAAGCGACAGGGTCCCCCTTGACGCAGAAAGAGAGAGGCTTTATACAACATTTTCGTGTTTGGGACCTGTCGGAAGAACATGTTTGCAGACTATGAATGTCAAAGACAACAAGTCCTATGCCGAAGGCCTGGACACCTACCTGGGACAAGTTGGACGAGAAATCGATGCGTTTATCGCAATGGGCGGTCGCGAAAACTTAGAGGGCACAGTTCATGAGACCTCTTCCTACAAGATTATTTTGATGGACCCAACAAAACAAGGCCGTTCCTATACCCCTCGATTTAGCACACCATATATCGCATACCGTGTGTATGAGAAGGCACTACAGAGGTCTCAGCAGGATTGCTTTCAACTATATAAACACCTTTCTCAGCAAGATAATATGCGGAGTGCCGCAGGATGGTTTTTCAAGCGATATGCTCACGACTGGTTTCGTAAAGGGGGTACATTCAACATCGAAGAAATCCCAATTGCTAGTCGAAAGTCTAGTTCCAATTTCTCCTTTCATATCAAGAAGTCTCGAGTTCAAACACCAAATTATTTTACCACAGTCAATGATTTGGCTAAAAAGGTTCGGGCCAAGCGTGGTAAAGGAATCAACCCTGAGCAAATGGAAAAATACTTCCTTCCATTCTGTTCCAATTATGGATCAATTGATGGCCTCCTTTTTGCTGATTCACAGACTATTGTTTTGTTCCAAATTACGCTTGCTGAAAGGCATGAAATCATGCCGCATGCAGTCACAGAGCTAGTAAAGGCGTTGCCTACTACTATCCGAAATATACAGATTGTTTTTGTCATTCCTCAAAACCGTAGTGAAAACTACTCGAAGGCTCAGAATGTGCCTGATGCCAATACCGTTGATCAAGGGAGAAAGAAGCTCAAGGTCAAACAATTTCGTCTTATCCTCCGGGATCAATATATCAAAGCTGTTTCGCTCCAAGGCCCTTTGGAGGCACCAGAGGAGAATATTCTCGAGAGCACGAGCAAACTCTGAACTCAGAGGTATGACCAAACACTTAATTATTTGAATAAATTTCCTTCGCTGATTTGCTGACAATCTTTCTCCATTGTCAAAGATCTTCATAGCTAGAACTAATAACCCATTACGGGTTTCCAACTTAGCTTCTACCCTTATCATCATATTCCACGAAATTACCTCCAATTACTTGTTTCAATTACCTTTTTCGTCAACATTTTCCCCTATCTCTGATGTCCCCCCCCTTCTACTTTTGCCTTTTTGCTACTCTTGTAATCTTCTCTGTTTCCCCTTCTCCTATGTTCTTCTTGTTTCCGTTACTCTACTTCTTCCAGTTTCCCCTTCCCCTAATTCCCCTTTTTCCACTCAACTTGCGCTTTCCTGTTTCCTGTTATCCTATCTTCACCTGTTCACAGTCTGTACTTTTTCAACTGTTCTCGCTGATATTTCTTTTTAGTGTCAGTGTTCGTACTTTTACTATTTTCCTGTTTTTCTATGTTTTTCCTGTTTCCGGTCTGCTTACTTTTTCAAGTGTTCTCTCTTCTATTTTTTACTAGTTTCGGTCTACCTACCTTTTTCTTTGTCCTGTTTCCTTATGTTTTTCTCTTTTCTGTCCCCCTACTTTTTCAAGTATTCTCTCTGCTATTTTTTGCTAGTTTCTGTCTACCTACATTTTTCTTTCCCTTTTTCTGTGTGTTTTCCTGTTTTCTATCCATCTACTTTTTCAAGTGTTCCCTCTGCTATTTTTTCCTAGTTTCAGTACATTTACTTTTTCCTACTCTTCCTAATTGGAAATTGTCGCAGTTCAAGCTTCCAGTTTTCTCCTTTACAACAGCAGGTAAAAAGTAACTATGCTTGCCTTCACTTCATTATATAATCAATCATGTTTTTCATCCTCTCCGAATTAGAATCAGCACTTATATGCAAGGTGATATCGTTAGATTCTATTTTCTGTATACTTGAGCTTAATCTTCGCATTTCTTATGGCTTTCCCAAGAGCTGCACAATCACAGGTTTCACCGTAGAGCCTTCGGCTACCGGGCGAAGAGTGCAAGAGGCAGGGTTCCGAATAGTCCGACCGGTCAATTCTTGGAGGCAGGACCTGACTTTGCGGTCCAGATTGATGTCAATGACTGGACCCGACTAACTCTGGTGGTCCAGTCCGGTCCAGACAGGTCCCAGACCAGTCTTTATAAAAGATTGCATAGTCACATAATATCACTCACTTCGTGGTATGAAAAAAATTTGCTACTCATGAATCTATTTTCGCTGCCCCGAATGTAAGCGAAGCACTATTATTACTCCGACTCTCCTAAGATTCCACGGTTTAATCAATGGAAAGAATGTGTTTATTTAAGAAATGTTTTATTTGAACCCAATTTTTCAAACCTGAACACATATATTAAAGAAAGCTAGTTAAGAAGGAAATAAATAAACACATGAACAACGCCAAAGAAATACAAACACTATTGTCTCCGGCCAGATCAGAGTTACGCTCGTTACCGTCGTAGGCTTTGGGGCTAGTAGCGCTACCCTTGCTGGAGGAGATTGTTACCGCCGATGTATCCCAGGTGAAGGCAGGTGGCCCTGATAGGGATGCTAGCCTGCCGTGCGGTGGTAACATCTCACTTCCATGTGGAGGCAGGCTGGTGTGCGAGGTTACTGGGCCATATCTCCGGACCGGTTGAGTTGAAAGTGTTGGGATAGAGTGATTCGCTCGTCATTCGAGTATTCGATATATGACTTGTACGCATCGGATCTCCAGCGACCCAGTGTTTGGATTTCCCCTTCGGACATTCCAGCCTGGTTTGCCCAGGTTGCAGCTTCCCGACGGAAGGAATGACCATTGCACGTGCCTTGACCGAGACCAGCCACCTGGGCAAGATGTTGTAGTTGTGTGACAATATAGTCCCGTGTGAAGGCACGTTGATCATGTTCGCCAATGCAGAAAAGTGGAGCGGAGCGTGGTCGATGGGAGTCTATGCAGAGTAGCTGTCTCATAGCTTCTACTGGGCACCCGGGGTCCTGGGTTGATGCTATTGTAAGGGTGATACCTTTGCGGAAGGGGTCTGTCTTGGAGGCAGGCAGTGTGAGTTCCATATGTGTGGCATTGTCCGATACTTTAAGGCTCCTTTTCGTTATGTACCACTTCCCAAATGAGGCCCCCAGCTGCCTATCTGCCTCCCGGTATGTGAATTCCCCCACCCGCAGGAAGCCTGCAAAGGCCAAGGTGAATGCAGCGCGAAGGACGAGTGTGTCGTAAGTCAATGGGTGTAGGTGCAGTAGGAGGCGGAGCAGATGGGGTCGGGTGAGAGGAGTTCGTTCCCGGCGGGTGGGTTCATTATGATCCCGCTTAATCCCCTGGATGGTTCTTTCTAGGCGGGGGTCTAAAAACGCGGTGCAGTCAATTCCGAGATCAAGTTGATACGATTTGATACCTGTTAGGTATAACTTTAAGGTTTTAACTTTCACAGTTCCTGCTAGAGAGCAGAGCCACTCTATCAGCCATGTGGCGCGAGCAGGGAAACATCCTCCATGTGGGTGACAATAGTTAGCCAGTGTACAAAAGAGACTGCAGCAAGAACGTGGCGTATCATAGTTGCGCCTTGTGGAGGGCACTAGTGCGCGCAAGAGGTAGTGGACAGCAACTACCGATAATCCTGATTGTTGTATATTCGTAACCCAAGATTGGGGAGCTTGCATTCTGGGTTGGCCAGCTGTGGTGCTAAGTCAGTAACTCTACTGTAGTCAAAGCGAGAGAGAGCGTCAGCAAGGGAATTGTTTGTTGTTGGGATCCACTCAGGCTGGAGATCTAAGTCATATTTGGCTGCTAGTAACAAACACTGGCGGAGCACCTGCATTGTGTAACGACCCTACGATTTGTAGCTACAATCACTATCACCTTAGCCCAAATGGTATACCAAGAGGTATCCAGAGGTGGTATGGTCTCGTATACTTTATACAAATAGCTGGTAAACCTAGAATAAGGCCTAGGCAACTGTCGAGTAGCTTTGAGGTACTCTACTAGGCAGGGTAACCTTTCGGGAGAACATTCGCATAAGGTCAAGAGAATTATGGGAATGTTACACGGACCTCCGAGACGACTTCTGTGGTCGCCTGAAGGACTTCCTGAGCGGTTAAAGGCATAAGAAGGCAAAGTTACCCTACCTTGGGAATTTGGTCATTATGCCCATGGACCCCAGTTACCCTACTGAGGTGTCCAA
>Ga0307509_10003729_pt1 | contig 22726 bp, 17 predicted proteins | sample 10_EM_MG_FD_202245 | JGI IMG/M metagenome (GOLD analysis project Ga0307509, IMG submission 202245) | Populus trichocarpa ectomycorrhiza microbial communities from riparian zone in the Pacific Northwest, United States - 10_EM | ecosystem: Host-associated > Plants > Roots > Unclassified | place... | reverse complement strand
CAAACTCACAACTCGAGTCATGAGACTAAGATAACCTTATATAAAACAAATTGAAATAAATTATGAAATTCAATTCCTAATAAACTCATTGTTAAAGGATAAAGATGGAAAAAATCAATCTAAAAATTGAACAAAATAAAATGACTTCAGTTTACCTTAGTTAACTCACAAAACACGTCATCCGAGTCATGAGACTGAAATAACTTGATAGAAAGCAAATGAAAAGAAATCATGAAGCCTAATTCCTAATCAATCAAATCTTTAATGATGAAATTGAAAAAAAAATATCAATTTAAAAAAGATAAAAAAAAAATCAAGTCAATCGGGTTAACCCATCATACTTGCGACACGAGTCATGAGACTAAGATAATTTCATAGAAATAAAACTGAAATAATCATGAAGCCTAATTCTTAACCAACCCAATTTTGAAGGATGAACAAAAAAATGTTAATTACAAAAAAGATTTAAAAAAACTCGAGTCAACCGAGTTAACCAACCAAACTCGCAACACATGTCATAAGACTAAGATAACCACACAGAAAGCAAACCACAATAAATTATACACTCCAATATCTAACAAACCAAATGTTGAGGGAATAAATTAGGTAAAGAAAAATAGATTTAGGAAAAAAACACACCAAAAACAAAAATAAATAAATTATCACAATGAATAATATTTCGTGAGATGGTACACAATAAAAGCACCATCCCTTTTAGTTTTTTTGTTAATGAAAAGAAATAGAGAAAACCTTAATAGTGTTTTTTATAGAGTAATTATCTCATATTGGATTCAGGTTATTAAAAAAGGCTAAAACACCTAGAGAAAACATTATTCACGAGAATAGTGTAATAACGCTTTTGCCTCTCCACCCAAAAACCTTAACACTGACTCTAAGGGCAATAAAGTCTTTTTAGATTGCCCATTTATCATTACTAAATTCACTGGGAATAAATAAGTCTTTTCTCTTCTTGAATGTATAGTGAAACGACTAAAATTCTATTGGAAGCAAAAAATTTCAATCTAGCGTCAGGGGGGCTTTTTGTATTTTTATAATGGTTTTTTTTTGTTATTATAATGTTAGCCGAAGGGAAATTCAATAGTTAACAAAAATAAAAAATAATAAACAATTAAAATACATAGTGAAACTATAAAAATACCCTTAAAAGCAATAATTTTAAACCTAGAGTCAAATGATTTTTTGATCATTTCATAATGTTTTTTAGTAATTATAAGTCAGCTTAGAGGCAATCTGGTATCTGACTACATAAAAAACAAAACAAAAAAATGGCATGCATGTGCAGAGCACTCGAAGGCATGTGGGAGGTGTTTTTGCCCTTTGGGCTATTCGTGCAGTGACTCTTGGTGTCCAAAAAAGCCCATCTGTTGTGTCATTGGATGCACCGTCATGTTCTCTTCCCTATGGAGCGGTGTGTATTGGCATTTGTGATCCAGTTTGTCGCTGATCAACTTTTTTTAATTCTCTTTCATCCCCTGAAAATTATAGTTTGGTTCTCTTTGTTTTTGGTATTTCAACTTCAATCCTTATTGTTTTTATTTCTAATTTTTTTGGCTCTTTATTTTCAATTTCATCAATCAATTTCAATTTTAAATATATTGTTTTTTCCAAGTTGGTCCTTATTATTGTTTTTTCCTTGGCCTGTTTGTAAAAATTTTATTGGTTTTAAATTTCATCATTTAATCCAAATTTATAGTATTATATTTTTCAATTTAGTTCTCATTGTTTTAATTTCTAATTTTTCTCTTAGCACTTTTATAAAAGTTTAATTTATTTTCAACTTCATCCTTTAATCCAAATTTATAGTATATTATTTTTACCAATTTGATCTTCATTCTTTTTATTTTTTTTTTCTTAAAGCAATTTTTCATTTCAATTTCACCTTTAAATCAAAAAATTATTTTTATTTTTTATGTCAATTTTGACCCTCATTCTTTTGATTTTGTTTTGGTCCTTTTATTAATTAATTTTTCTTTTCAATTTCACCTTACAACTTGATATAAAATTTATTTTGTGTTTCAATTTTTATTCTCATTCTTTTAATCATTATTTTTATAATTCTTTTGTTTAATTGAAATTATTTTTGGGAAATTGGGCTCTATGTTTTTGCAGATAGGTTGCTTAGGGTCTAGTGACCCGAGTCAGAGGTTTGAAAAATTAACATGGGTTGATATATATATATATATAGTTTTAAAATGACTTTATAATTCTCTTAATTTTTTTATATTGGGTTATTCTAATATGATGTTCTAAGCAATGAGTTTGACAAGATATTTCGGGCTGGCTCAACCCTAATTATCGAGGTTACAGTTTTGTCATGTTAACTCAAATTGACAATGACTATTGTTTTTCATCTTTTTTTATCCTATTTTGTTCTTCTGTATTTAATTACCGGCTATGAATTGAGTTGCATTGTTTATCAGCTGTAAATTTTTAGCTTTTAACTATGATAAGCGCACATTTCACCTTTCACCACTCAATTTAAAATTTTTTAGTTCTTCAAGTAACTAATTCATAAAAAAACTAAAAATAGCAAAACAAAACTAATATATAGACTCAAGAATCAATAAAAGACAAAAAAAAAATATCAATACAAAACTACGAATATGAAATCATGAATAACAAAATGAATTCGTGTGAAATATAAATTATACAAAAACATGAAAAAAATACAAAAATAAGAAAACTAATGAAACAAGACTAAAATATCCTAAACTAAGAAAAGACACTATTTTTGGACTAATTTTTGTGTATCAACAAAAAAAAATGTTTTTGACGGAAAGCTACCCATTATGAAAATTTTTGTAATTCTTAGAAATAACCCAAAAGCTTATCTAAATAATTTGATAGTCAAGAGAAGTCATTAAGTTATCCCATGAATCAAGAGTTTTTAGATTTGAGTTGTCGAATAAAAAATATGATGAAAACCCTAATTTTTATGACTAAACCCTAATTTCTTTTCTTTTGCATTTTTTTTTATCCTTCTTCTTTCTTTAATTTTTTTTTCCATAATTAGGTTCTAGACAATAATAACGTAGAAATAACTTGGAAACTAAATGGTAAAGGTATATAACTAAATTTTAAAGCTTTGTTGTGATACCAACTAATTCGAACCTTGTGGATATAAAAATCTAGAAACCCATAATCAAATTGACGCTACATAAGAAATCTAAATTCAAGCTTATGATTAAGCTTGATAAAACGATGGCTTGTATCGAGGCACTAAGACTATAAAAATTATATCCCTTCCCAACACCTATGGAGAGATAAGAATAACAAGTATAAAAGATTCCATGAAGCTAAGTTATTTTTTAATAAGTTATAGTAGTTCAATGAAAAACTATATTAAGAGAATCCTCTGACAATCACACAACAAATTACTCTGAAATAAAAGTCTATATAAAAAAACTAACATCAAGCAAAATAACCTTATTTATAATAGGTAAAAATATATTAAACAAGGCTAAACAAATATTAAAAGAGTTCTAAATAAAATATCAAAAAGAATTGCAAATCAACTAGGAAACTAATATAAATCCTACACAGTAGTGTCTAGATCTTATTGAAAGGCTTCCGTGATGTCCGAGCATTATGAAGTTTCAACTATGTATAAAGCAAGGACTTTAGAATTATTTTAATTTTTAAATAACTTAATACTTTTATTACTTAATTCTTTAATTTTGTATAATTATTTTCTTATTCTCTTGCATAAATTCTTAATTGTAGCATAATTAGTTATGATAATTCATTTTTACTCTGTTGTTTTTTAAAAATTTCACAAATATAATCTAAAATTCTAAAAAGTATATTTTCAGAAACACTCTAAAATTTCTTAAGCTTTATTGAATGTTTGAGTTTTTTTGTGGCATTTCTTTTATTTCTTTTTTTTAAAGCAAGTAGAGAGCAATTGTGAAATAATATAGATGAAGAAAAATAAGAGAAAAAAAAAGTATTAGTGAAAAAAAAAGTAGAAGAAAAATTGTGTGAGAGTGGACAAAAAAAATAATAGAGTTAAAAATGAAGATAAAAAAAGAGAAAAAATAAAATAATTTGGAGGAAAAAAAATAAGTATTAGTAAAAGAAAAGTAGAAGAAAAATTGTGTGAGAGTGGACAAAAAAAATAATAGAGTTAAAAATGAAGATAAAAAAAGAGAAAAAATAAAATAATTTGGAGGAAAAAAAATAAGTATTAGTAAAAGAAAAGTAGAAGAAAAATTGTGTGAGAGTGGACAAAAAAAATAATAGAGTTAAAAATGAAGATAAAAAAAAGAGAAAAAATAAAATAATTGGGATATTCTAAAAATTCAAACCCAGCTTAAAAATGAAGATAGAAAAAAGAGAAAAAATAAAATAATTGGGATATTCTAAAAATTCAAACCCAGCATTCCTATACAGGGGGTTATTTAAAAATTATTTATAAATACATGATTTTCCTATCCATGGTGAGGAGGCTACCATTTGATCAAAAAATCTATCTTTAAAAAATAATAAGGTAACTCTCTCATTAAAAGAAAATAGAGAAAAAAAAATCTCCTCTCTCATACACACTAGAAAGAATATAAAAAAAATAATAAAAGAAAAAAAAGAGATCTTTTTAAATTTAATTAACACCAGCTAACCTACCAATAAGTCTAAAAACCTCTTTAACTTGAACAGCCTAACCAATTCCTAGTCTTACACAACCCAAACTTTGACAATCACCGTTATGTTAACCATTCAAATCAACTCACATCTCACTTGTCGCATCTTATCATCGCGACGAACTTTAAAAAATTCAATGAAAAGAACAGATTTTTAGTATTTTGTTTTTTGATGGGAAAATATCTTTTTTAAAGAGTCGCCACCTAATATTATGATTATTAAAAATCCTAACTGGTCAACAAAGATTTTATGGTACGAGACTAGTTACGTAAAAAAAAGATATTATCACCTCTTAAACATCTTGTCTGAGGCAGGTTGAATAACTGGTTTTGTCTTAAATTGTTAAGAGTTTGTTGATTTATATTATGATGGTCTATTACCTGATATCGCGGTGACCTTTAAAATTTTTAATGAAAAGAACAGATTTCTACCATCTTGTTCTTTGATGAGGAAATGTTTTTTTTTAAGGAGTCATCACCTAGTATTATGGTTACTAAGAACCTTAACTAGTCAACAGAGATTCTATGGTACGAGACTGGTTACGCAAAAGAGAAGATATTATCATTTCTTCAGTATCCTGTCTGAGGAAGACTGCATAACAGGTTTTGTCTTAAATTGCTAAGAGTTTGTTGGTTTATGTTATGATAGTCTACTTATGATATTCCTGACTCTAGCGTCAATAAATAATCAACCACAGATACTTCCATCTTTGGTGTTGATAAATATTACGCAGTAAAAAAAAAACATATGGTATTCCTGACTCTAGCATAAGTGAATAAACCAATAAAATGAATTTAAATCAATGCAAACATATTTTTTTTTAAGAAATTTTTTTTATCATATACTAGATTTGCATTTCACAGTAAAAATTCACAAATCAATTATACAGTGAAATATTTAAAAAAGTACGAGGGACCTACCAATAAATTCAAAAAAAATTATGAATTTTTTTTGAAATTTTCTGATATCATAAAGGGGCTCATTTCATCAACTATCAAAACAAATAGAAATAAAATAAATGGGATTGATATAAAGATGTATTTTGGCAAATGCATCCTTGACTTAAAATTGATTGGGCAGGTTGGGCCTAAGGGTCAGGCCCAGGCCAGCATCAGCTTTGTTCTTGGCTAAATCTAACCCAGACCGTACAGATAGGGCTGGATCCAGCCGGCTTGTCCTTGTCAGCCACTGACCAGATCGGGTACTGTTGACTAGCATGCGTGAATTACTCACGCATGCTGGCAACAGTGCCAGTGTAATTAAAAAGGAAAAGCGAGAAGGAGAATGTTATTGACCTGTAGCTTGAGGACCGAAGATGAAGACACTGGTGACGACATAGCCGGGCGACGTCCTCTCCTTTCTTCCTTTTTATCTCCTGCTTTCTTCTGCTCTCAGGATGCTCTCCCTCTCTCTGTGTCTATCTGCTTTCGCTGTTTTTTTTTTTCTCTGTTTTTTTCTGGTCCCTCTTCTCTCTGTATCTGTTTTTCTGTTTGTTTGTTCGTTGGTTTTCCTTTTTTCTTCGTCCTCCTTCTCTCTGTGTTCGCTCCCTGTCCCCCTATGTTGTTTTTAGTCCTTTCTCTTCCCTGTGTTTTTTTTTGTTCCCCTGCTTGGCCTTTCTCTGGCGCTTTTATAAAGCCAGGGAAAGTCTTTTGTTCGTGCCGAAGCACGTTCGTCTCTGTTTAAGAAAAAACAGGGGACTAATAGTCCTGCCATTGCAGGACTGTTGGTCACAACATCGTGGCCTTTGAAAATGACATTGTGGAGGATAATGGGCAGCTGAGGTAAGAGTCGTGGCGCATTTCCCTGGATTTTCCTGCTGAATCGGTCATCATTGGATGACAATGAACAGTGATTCAAAAGGGTGATTTTTCAATTTGGCCCCTGAACTTCTGATATTTAACAATTGGGTCCCTATTCATTAATTAAACTAATTCAAAGTTCAATTAAGTCCCCAAACTTATCAATTCTTTTGATTTTAGATGAAATTGATTCTCAAATTTATAATTCCATCCATATTAATTCTCAAACTTTCAATTTGGAGTGTCGTTACTTCCCCACCTATACTAGATTTTAAGGTGTGTGTTTTTAAAGTGATGCATGACAATAGATACAAGGATGTATGCTAAAGTAGTAAGGACAAGAAAATAAATAAATATGCACAACAAACAAGATAATAATAATAAGACAAAAAGTGAAGCTTAGTCCTAAAATTCCTCAGTGGAGTCGTCATTCTGTTGCACCCGACATCACGATGGCCTTAAAAAAAAATTCAAATTAAATGATAAAGAACAAATTTCTTGCATCTTGTTCTTTGATAATGAAAGGTCTAGTTTAAGGAGTCACCACCTAGTATTACGGTCACAAGCTAACTAGTCAACAAAGATTCTATGGTATGAGACTGGTTACGTGAAAGGAAAGATATTATCACCCCTTATACGTCTTACCTGAGGCAGGTTGCATATCTGGTTTTGTCTTAAATTGCTAAAAGTTTGTTGGTTTATGCTATAGTAGTTTGCTTGTAATATTCCTGACTCTAGTGTTAATGAATATTCAACCACGGATACTTCCAACTCTGGTGTTGGTAAATATTACGTAGTAAAACAAATATATGGTATTTCTGACTCTGACGTCAGTGAATAAATCAGTAAAATAATTTTAAAATTAATGCATGTATGAATGAATAAAAAATAATTTAAGGATTGAGTTAAGACATCACTAATAAACTGAGCCCTTCTCACATATAAAACTCCAACAAATAGCCACTAACAAAGCTCGCACAACAACAAATCAAATCAACAACAATCATCCCTTCTTTCACCACCACTAATTATGACATGAAGCTCCAACATAATTACAACATATCCAAGCTTCAAGCCAAACGAATCCAAACCTCCACCATGACCCCCTTTTCTAACCCGAGTCTATGTTATCTTGTTTTTCATCAAAATGAGCTTCCATCAACTTCAATAAACCCACTATCATAACAACCATAAACACAACACCAAACCTGTTAATTAAATCAATATTAAACCACCGAACAAGTAGCCTAAAGTTATAGCACTAACAAGTGTTGATCTCATTTGTTTGACTACATCAAACACATAGTTCCAGTGTTTTTTAAGGATATTTTCAAGAGATACCTTTGTTAGTATACAAAAAAAACATTTCAAGAAATCTATACCATATTTTTCACCCATATTTTTCATAATTCTACATAGATTAACTTTTAAATTCTCACAAAATCATTAACTCAAAGTGTAGTTTCTCTAACTTGCCTTTTAATTGAACTCAATCATATTTATAATTTCCTTCTCATAGTACTCTTTAAGACAAAATGTCAAAACAATTTAATTCAATTGTAGTTTATTTCTCAAGTCCTCCCATATTCTTTAAACTAAGAATCTTACCAACTTTTAATAAGACTTATAATCTTACCATATTTCCATCTAATTTATTATTTGAATACATTTGATCTCAATATCATCATTATTATGCATTCCTACTTTTAACACAATAACTTTAACAAACACATATTCTCTTTCAGTTGTGAAAACTTTTACTTATACACACTCGTATGGGTATGATGATCAATTGTTTCATGCATTTATGTTTGTTTTTATAGTCCATATTAAAAAAAATACCTTTTGACTATCATTGCAGCCCCTAATCTCACATGATTATGACTGCCATGACAACCTATATTTGTACCACTTTAGGTCATCAAAATAGCCCTTACACACATAAATTCATGGCTCTCACAACAGTCTTTGTTCACGCATATTTAGGTCATTAAAACAGCATTTACACACATAAAACCATGGTTGTCTCAACAATCTTTGTTCATACAATTTTTTGCCATCAAAATAACCCATAAACACACAAATTCTAGGTTGTCACAACTGTAAAACCCTGTTAAAATATTACAATATTAGAAGTTTCACCTGACGATCAAAAGAAATGAATAATAATGTATAAATAATAAATGACTAGAGATGAAGATTTATGAATTTAAATCTTATAGTATGGTAAGTCTTAAAAATAAATCAAGAAGTGATACCTGGGAAAACAAAAAAAAAAGGTCGAACTAAAGAACAAGGGCAATATTGTAATTATAAGTACAAGAGAAATATAAATAAAAACATGGCTTCCTAAGTCGACCATTTGAGGGAGAAAAAAATAGAAAATTCAAAGGAAATTTATGGGGAATTCTTGCTAAAAATCACCAAAGAGATATAAATAAAAGGATAAAAGAGGGATTAGGAAGGGATTAAGCAAGGAAATTAAAGATTTTCAAGGGTAGTAGAAAACTTCTGTTTCTTGCTCTTGTCTTCTCAATTTAGTCTACTTCAGAAGTAGGGAAACTTGATTTGCTATAATTTTAAATTATTAGGGAAAATTAGTGTATTTTACATATGAGAATGTTATGTAAATTATGTTTTAATGTATGAATGATTAAATGGATGTTTTTAAGAAAGAATGAGGTTAGTAAACATGAAAAAACATTGGGTATTGCATGAATTAAAAAAACAAAACTGAAACTTTTATGTGGCATATTCAGGGGAGGAAGCTTTTGAGATCACATGATATTAGTTGAGAAAAGTAGAAAGAGTGATGAATTAGTTGTCGGTGTTAGGGGAATTATGAGTTGATTGTGTGACCCAACTATTATTAGAGAGTGCCCACTCTCAATGAAAGATGGTTAATGAGAGATGATTACTATCTGAAAAATGAGAAAGACGGCAGTCATCTGGGCAGTTTCAAAGGAAAAAGGGAAAACTTTACTCCTTGGGGGAGCTCTAAGGGATCCATGCAAATTAGTGGTGGAGGATCCTATGACAGGTAGGTTCGCTAAGGGGCAAGTGCTACAGAAGGGTCTATGGAGCAGAGGGAATTCACTTATCTACTTTGTACGAGGTGTAAACAAAGACAACCTGGGGATTGTTTAGCCATACCAAAGAGGTTTTAAATTTATAAAGGTGAGGGACACAAATGAAAGGACTATCATTACTTAGGAAGGGACTATTATTATTATGGAGAGACATGTCACAAGAAAGAGTGTACCCGTTAGGATATAGAGTCTACTCGGAGCTAGAGAGCTACTACATAGAGTCAGCAACAATCTATTACTATTAACAGACTTGTGAGGCCTGCTCAATCCGGAGCGAGTGCCAATAGAGGTCGACCCAGGTTCTAGAAGGATAGGACTAAAGGTAGGGTATATCATATGACTTAGGAGAATGTGAGAGCTATATCATATGTTATAGTAGGTACAATATAGTTAGAATCTATACAAGTTTATGCTTTGTTTAATCCTAGAGCAAGTTATTCTTTTATATCACATCAGATTGTAATAACTTGCATATGATGCTAGTAAAATGAATATAGGAATAATTGTTAGTACATCCTTAAGATAAAATATAGATATTGATGATATATAGAGAGACGTTAGACTAAATATAGAGGGATACAAATTAAAGGTAGACTTAATATCTATAAACCTGCATGACTTTGATCTAAGCTTGGACATGGATTAATTAGGTGTAAATCGAGTACAAATAGATTGTTTCACTAAAACAGTGACTATCCAAAGGGAGTGTGGTAAGAGAGAGTAGTATTTGGTGTATATAAGAGATTTTTTTTTTAAAAAAAGCAATATAGAGTTGGTTAGTATCCCTATGGTGCGAGAGTTTCATAATGTGTTTCTAGAGAAATTACCGGGGTTGCCTTCGGATAGAGAAATTAAAGTGTCGATTGAATTATTATTAGGAACCACCCTTATAACATAGACTTCGTATAGGATGATGCTAGTAGAGTTGACCAAATTGAAGGTTCAACTTCATAAGTTACTATATAAAGGTTTCATATGGCCTAGTAACTCACCTTGGTGAACTCCAGTGCTACAAGTATCCACTTCCAAGGATATATGATCTGTTTGATCAATTGAAGGAAGCAAGAGTATTCTCTAAGATAAACATGAGGTTTAAGTACCATCAACTAAGAATTAGGGAATATGATGTACTTAAGGTTGCCTTCAGAATTCATTATAGGCATTATGAGTTTTTACTAATGCCTTTTGGGTATGTAGTTACATTCATTGATGATATCATAGTATATTTAAGCTCTTATATGGAGCACGAGCAACACTTAAGTTGATGATACATATCAACTGAGGGCCTATTTGAGGGAGAATCGACAATATGCTAAATTAGATAAATGTGAATTTTTGCTGAATGAAGTAGTATTCTTGGGTCACATCATATCAGCCAAGAGTATATTTATGGACCCAATAAAAGTAGAGGCTATTTTGAAATGGAAAAAGCCTACTAATATGACAAATATTCATAGCTTCTTGGGTTTAGTGATGTATTATAAAAGATTTATAGAAGGGTTTTCTAAAATAACATCTCATTTGACTCAGTGGATTCATAAAAAAGTTAAATTCGAGTGGACAAAAGAATGTAAGGAAAGTTTTCAAAAGTTGAAGAGAAGATTTACCTCTACACTAGTATTAAATCTTCCCTCGAGAACTAAATGTACAAAGATGCTTTCAAGAAGAGTTTGAGGTGCATATTCATGCAAAATGGAAGAGTAATTGCTTATGCGTTAAGACAATTAAAGACAAATGAGTTGAATTACCTAGTACATGATTTGGAATTGGAAGCAATAGTGTTTGCTCTTCGAGTATGGATACATTATTTATATGAAGCATAAGTTTAGATATTTATAGATTATAAGATTTTAAGGTATCTAATGTCATAGAAGGAATTGAATATACGATTAAGGCATTAGGTGGAGTTTATGAAGGATTACAATTGCGTGATTGATTATTGCCCTAGAAAGGCTAATGTAGTGATTGCTGCTTTGATTCAAAAAGGAAAGCAAAATGAGCAATTTGGTGGTTCAGAAGCAAAGAGAACTCGTAGAGTTGAAAAAGATGAACCTATAGTTAAGCTTGGAACCTGAGGAATATTTGATAGCCCATATTAAAGTTTGTTATGTGCTTTGAGATAAGGTATTTAAGGCATAATGGTTGGATGTGAAAGTAGAGAAAATAAGGGGGAAAGTGAATCAAAGGGTTGAAACACCTTTTTAGATGTTAAAAGATGGGTTAGTGGCAATGGATAGATGAATTTATTTACCAAATGATAAGGCTCTCAAGGAAGAAGTATTGAGAGAGGCCTATGAATCTAAATTTCCAATATATCCTTGGAGTACCAAGATGTATAAAAACTTGAAAGAGTACTACTAATGACTTAACATAATGAGGGAAATAGTAAAATTTATGGCAAAGTGTGGGATTTGCCAGCAAGTAAAGGTAGAACATCATAAACCTACTGGAAAACTACAATCATTATTGATATTTGGGTGGAAGTGGGAGGATATCACTATGGATTACTTAGAGGTAAGAAGGTTAATAATGTTATATGGGTTATTATAGATCGACTGACAAGGTCTGTCTTGTTTTTATCAATAAAAATGACTGCTTCAGTAGATAAATTGGTAAGGCTATATATAAATGGGTGATAAGGCTACATGGGGTGCTAATATCCATTGTATCAGATCAGGATCCAAGGTTTACATCAAAGCTATGACCAAATTTATAATGAGTATTGGAACCAAATTGAACTTGAGTATTACATTTCATCCTTAAATGGAAGGTCAATCTGAGAGGATTATCTAAACTCTTGAGGATCTTTTGAGGGCATCTATGTTAAAATTTAAAGGTAATTAAGAGGATTTGTTGCCTTTGGTGAAATTCACATATAACAACAGTTATCAGACTACTATAGGGATGACTCCCTATGAAGCTTTATATGGTTCGAGATGTCAAACTCCAGTTTGTTGGGAGAAAGTTGGTGACCAAAAGCTTATTAGGACTGAATTGGTGCAGATTACCATGGATAAAATAAAGATTATCAAGGTTAGGATGAAGGCAGTCTATGGTTCGCAAAAGAATTATGCATACAACCAAAGAAGTCATTTGGAGTTCCAAATAGAAGATAAAATGTTCTTTAAAGTGGCACTTTGAAATAATATCATCTGATTTGGGATGAAAGGAAAGATGGCACCAAGGTATATTGGACCTTTTAAGGTTATTGAAAGGATATGACTTGTTGCTTATAGATTAGCATTATCGTCGTATCTATTCAGGATACATGATGTTTTCCATGTTTCTTTACTCTATAAAGCTGAGGTTAACCCCCTCGGTGTTACCACAAGTTCCTGTTGAAGTCAAACCAATATGAATTATTGATCATATAAAAAAGAACTGAGGAACAAAAAGGTACCCATAGTTAAAACCTTATAGAGAAGCTCTCAAGCTTGATAGAGAATCGAGAATGAGAAAGAAGCATCCTGAATTGTTCTTAGACTCAGGTATGGATTTGAAATCTAAAGGATGAAATTTTTAAAAGAGGGGAGAATTTAAACCTTTGGTTAAAAAAATAAAAATAAAAATAAAAATAAAAATAAAAATAAAAATAAAAGATTAGGTATGTTAATTTGGTTTATCATGGGGTGGACTATAAGCCCGGATAGAATTTTACTGTGATAGTAACAATAGATTAGATATATCATGTTCATTTTAAGTTGTAATATATTTTTGTTTTAAGCATGTAAATATTAATGCTTAACTTTTGTTTGTAGACACATGAAATCATATGTCTCTTTATACTTATCCATCTTAATTATACATGTTAGATTAGTGTTATTACAGTTAGTATAAGAGCATTGGTTAATGTCATGTTTATTTTTTTTTCACATAGATTAGATATATGTAGCATTGGTTAATGTCATGGCAAACACAAATGGGCCGGGGAGTCAATCAACCAGGAGAGACCAAAACAAAAATAGCAAGCCCCACTCTTAAAACAAAAATAACAAGCCCCACTCTTAAAAAAAAAAAGGAAATTAAATTGCAAAAAATAAGGACCTATATTTATGACCAAGTACAAATGCATCCATGTCATCTAACCCATAATATTTAGTATTGTGCAATGTTTTGCAAATATTTTTCTATAACACAAGTAAAAATCCCCATTGAAGACCAACAATACTTCAATAAATCCAAGTCAACAAAAGATTTGATAAGGTTTCATTTAATTAAATCTTAAATAAAAAAATCAAACCCTACCATCAAGAAATCGACCTTATAATAAGAAGAATCAACCTGGTTAATAAGAAATCAACATTGCAATAAAGAGAATTAACCTTGTCATCCGAAAATTAGCCCTATAATCAGGAGACCAAACCATGCTATCAAGAAGTACAATCTTGCAAATAAGAAGATTAAGTCCCACCATCAGGAAGAAGCATCCTTACAATCAGGAAGTCAAGCCCTATAATAATGAAACCAACCTTGATATCAAGAGAATCAACCATGTCATAGAAAAGTCAACCCTATAATCAAAAGAATCAACCCTGTTACTAGTAAGTCAAGCTCTATAATTAAAAGATCAAGACCTGTAATCAAAAGATTAAGCCCTATCATCATGAATTCTAACAATCATCAGGAAGGAAAATCAACCCTATAATCAGAAAATTCAACCCTATCATCAAGAAACTAGCCCTACAATAAAAAGAATCAACTTTACAATTAAAAAAATAAACCCTACTAATCGGGAAGTCCAACCCTGCCATTGGAAAGAAGTGTAAGCCCCACAATCAAGAAGCACCAAGAAGTTTGATCTTGTGTCAGAATTCAACTTGTACTAGGAAATTCGATCTTATAATGGAGAATCAACCCTACCACCAAAAAGTCAAGCCCTATAATTTGGAAATCAACCCTGGAATCAGGGCAATCAACATTGTCTTAGGAAATCAGCCCTACAATCAGGAGATCTAGCCATATAATCAGGAAGCCAACTCTAATAAGGAAACCAACCTTGCAATCAGAATATGAACCTTACAATTAAGAGAATCAACACTACCATCAGAAAGTTCAAGTCTTACAATGGAATAGTCACCCTGTAATTAGGATATCAAGCTCTACAATTAAGAGAAACAATATTGTCATCAAGAAGTCACCATTACCGTTAGAAAGTCTGAGTCTTATAATGTGAGTCACTCTTACTATCAAGAAGGAAATCCAACCATTTAATCAGAAAACACCAAGAAGTTTAGCCTTGTTCTACTAGAATTCAACCCAAAACCAAAAAGTTCATCCTAGGGCAAAATCCAAGTTATACCATAAATAATTTCACGTTATTATCAAAAGATTTCAATCAAAAAATGGTTAGGTAGTTCACCTCTCTAAATGACCAAATTTCTAAATTTTTCCAATTTTTTTTTCCAAAATTCACAATTCCCTAGTGAAGTCATTTCTCGACTTTGCAAATTTTCATAATTTTTCATGAACTATCTTATCCTTATAAACTTACCACAAAAGCCTATAAAAAATATTTTTTTATGGGGGAAGTGTGTAGGAAACCCTTGCCACCATACAAAAAAAAAAAAAACCTTAACTTTATCTCTCCTACCAAAAACCCTTACTTCATCTCTCCTATAAAAAAAATTAAAAGAAAGCCTTAGCCACCCTTGCAGAAAAAACCCTGGCCATCATAGGAAAAGAGAAACATGTGTTAAAAAAGAAAAAGAAAAAAGTTGAGATCATTCTTCATCATCTTCTCCATCCACGCTCTCCTAAAACCCTAAGAAAAAATCTAGTCACCATCACCGATTGACCACACCATTTTTGGTCGAGCACCACCATTAACTAGCCTCTTATTATAGCCTTCACTCCCTATGTCAGCAGTTATAGCCAACAATGTTGGACAACTATGATAGCTCCTCTCATTACTCCATATGTTTTTGCTAAAACTTCTCTCTTTGATTTCTCTCACCTTTGCCCTTTATTTCTTATGAGTCCACTATTATTATTATTTTTATCTTAAAGACTTATACAAAACCTCTGTATCAATTAAAGCCAACAACCCTAACTTTTTTTTGTAAAGTAGGGAGAGAAAAAATTGATCACTGAAACTTCTCTTTTCACTTTCTTTCTCTTTCAACCTTCAAACAAGGCATCACCACCACCATATATCTCTCCTTAATGAGTACTACAAAACCATATAATACATGTATCCTAATTACCTTTATGTGAGCAACTGGAGAGAAAACCAAACTAGTAGAGAGAGAAAAAGAAAATCAAAACTTCACCGACTCTGATCTCTATTTTATCATTAGTGGTGAATGACACCACCGATACCAGAAGGAAGGCCAAGAAGTGGAAAATATAACAATTCATTCCATGCTCTATTCAGAACCTAGTGATGCATGCAATGATGCACCCAATCCGGCTACCAAAAGAGGTCCGTTTTAAACTCTAAACATTAATACATTCTCTATCAATACACTCTCTGCCACTATTTCTCTATTGCCACCATTTTGCAAGCATATTTAATCTACTTCTAGCTACCAAAGAGGTCCGTTTTGAACTAAGGTCTGAATGGTCCATTTGTCACTATTTCTCCAAACATCTTTTGAATGATTAATTTAATGTATGGTTGATTTTTATGGGTATTAATGAGGTTTATGTTTGAATAATTTTTAATATCGGATGGTATTTGTTTTTGCATTTTGGTCAAATCCCTCAAGTTGTATCTTGTTGTTTTATGTGCTTTTGGTCATCTCGAACATTACAATATCATTTTCTTTATATATAAAAAGGATATTAATATTTTTATGTGATTCAAATAACATAAAAAAATGTTTCCTCAATCATGCTTGCATATTTATATTCGATGAGTTATGTATCTCGGTTACAAAATTCGTTAAGGTTTTTGGCTCATATTAAAAGGTCCTTGTGAGCGAATATTCAAAAACCCATTTAAAAAGACTTCTCTTTTTTTAATTGTGTCGAAATTAAATGATTTATTATTCTCTCATATTGTTTGAGGTAAATATACTCATAATGAGCTATTACCTTGAATGTTATTAAGTAACACCTTAATTCCTTTTGTTTTCAAGTTTCAAAACATGTCTTTCCTTGAGGTCTAATATACATAAATGAAACCTAATTGTCAATTGGGGGTATTAATTTTCTTAGTAAGTTTCAAACATTCATGTCATTAGATCTTACCTCCAAGTACATTAACCTATAACGGTCACTGCCTAGATATTTAGGACTAAGGCATAAAAACATCATTCAGTAAATTATGAGTGAATATTGGTACTATAGGATAAATGAACATCAATAAGACATTATCTATAGGTTACACTGCTTAAACAAAGCCTTTAGAAACAACAACTCCTAGAATTTAGGTTGGGTTTAATAAGCATAATATAGGCACATCTAATTATTCATTGACATGACTTGATAAACTATTAATAGTTACAAGTTTTGATCATGAGTAATTGATTATAGATATGTCAATCCATCAATTATTATCGAAATGAATGGTAGCAATTAGGAGTGACAAAGATGACTTGGACTTTAGAATTGATAGGTTTGAGTTCAAACATCCACTTAGGGTTTAACTCATTGTAATAGATCCATTATCACCTATGTAGGTAAAACACTGGCAAATTAGATAGAACAAACCATTAGGAATAGAAGACAAACAACATTGGGGCTTACATCATATAGAATGCTTTAAGGTGATAATATCTTCCTCCTAGCATAGCTAGTCCCTTGTCTTAGAATTTTAAGGATCAATGAGGGTTCATAATGACCATAACACTATGTTACAACTCATTTTCATAAATTTCAGACCTTTCCCTCACTCTAAACATCAAAAGTCTTTCACTTTAGAAAAAAGATGGGTCGTCATAATGTTGAGTGTGATAAAAAAAAACATGCAGAGCAATCTTTGTCACATAACATCATTTTCCTAAGGAACTTCATTGTTGTGCTCATTATTTGGGAGGACAATTATAGAAGAAGAGGAGGTTTATAATTTAGTGACACTACTTAGGTGATGACAAGGGTAACGAAAAGTCAATCATCACTTTAAAAGGTAGCGCCTCAATGAAAAAGGTAAAATCATGCTTAGAAAATTTTGAGCAACACAAGTCACAGGCCCATTTAATTACCCAACTTTGAACCCAATATACCCACGAGGTTATTTAGGTATTCTAAAACTAAACTTAACATATATCCTTTTTTGTTTGCTTCTTTTTTAAACATAAACTAGATGAAGTGTATGAAATAATTAAAAGGAGTAGGAAAAGAGAAAGTGCAAAAATTTATAGTGGTTCTCCACTAATCGCCTATTCAACTTTATAAGAGGTAAACTTGAGCTTCTATTATCATTTAAATGGACTTCATCAATGGTTAACCTTGCCTTTTATAACAACCAATACTTTTCTTAGGCTAAATTAAACCTATCTGATGTGAACCTCTTGATCACATAGTCAACTAACCCCCAACGAAGATGATACTTGCCCTAGAAAGCAGAAAATCAGGTTTGAGAAGTGTGACACAATAGAAACATGTCCCAAGACACCAACACTATTGAAATTGAATCGAATGATGCCACAAGGTAAATTATATCTTGACAAGTCAGATTTGATCTTTGTCCCAACAAAGATAACGTTTTGCATCACGCAAAATACAAGTTTATTTCATAAATCCATGGCTACCTGCTTTTCAGCATACAAAACACTTATATAATGCTTCAAATAATCCTAATGGATTGATGCGAACCTCTTGAACAAGCGGTCAAGCAACCCACACGCAAAGACACCAATTCCTAGAAACCAAGTAAATCAGGTTTGATAGGAGTGTGACATAAATATAACTAGCACCTAGGCACCAACACTGTTGGAAACAATAACCCCCACCCAACAAATATTGATTCATGAACGAGAAGACTAAGGATGACACAACGAAGTCAGTTTTTCTTTGATAAGTCATTTTTCAGTTCTTTAGAGGACCAAAGAAGGGAGATTATCCCACCAACACACAACAAGTGCGGCAAAAGAAGTTTATTGATCTGAAAATTGTGTAACCTTATATGTCTGGTTATAACCTTATTTATACTGACTCTAAACTGAAATAAACCTTAATGGACCCCTTATGTGGACTTACATGAGGCCCACTTATAATTAAACCCAAAACATAAAGAAATAAAAATAACATAAAATCTGGTATTCTTTTGCCGCATATAACTTGAGAAAATAAAAGCTAATTAATTTGATTTCCCTAGTTTATAAGTTGATATAGCTGAATGAACCTTCATTGCAAGCATAGGATTAGTTACTACCTACCACAAGTCCCTTGTAGACTAGGAAAACCTGATTTGGTTTCCTTGTTGCCGCCCCTTCGTTTTCCTTGATTAACTTGGATTTCCTTGCATAACTTGGACAAATAACAAAAAAAATTTCCTCCTTTGTTATTGATTTAATTACTTTCATTTCTAGGTTAGGAAAAGCATTAAATAATCCTTCTCTCTTTAGGAGCAAGATCTGGCCGACTTCCTTACTTAATTAGGAGAATAAATTACTGACTTTCTATCCTTGTAGTATTATGAAAAACAAGCCTAACAAGGCTGTTATAGGGCCGAACCATTAGCCCTTTGTTCCACATGAATTTGGCTCTTCTTGGACCTAAATTAGAGGTTATCCTTCATGCTTCTTAGATGTTCGAAGCTCCTCTAGGTCCATCTTGCTCCATATGTTCTGAACAAGCTCATTCAATACTTTTTTAAGCTTATTTGCCTTAGCTCTTGTAATTGGCCTAATTGGCACCTCCAATAAGTCATTGGCATGATTACGCTTGGTGTTGGGCTGATCCTCATCATTCCCTCTCTCTTCAAATGGATTCAACCTCGAATCACCACCTACATCAAACAAAGTAAGATCAGAAACATTAAAGGTACCATTAACATCATACTCACCTGGCAAATCAACTTTATAAGCATTGTCATTGATCCTCTCAATGATCTGAAATGACCCATCTTCTCGTGTTATAGCTTTGATTTCATATGGGTCGGAAATCTCTCCTTGCGTATATGCACCAAAACCTAATTATCGGGTTGAAAGACAACATGTTTGTGCCCCTTATTGGCTTTAGTTGCATACATACAGTTCCTCTTTACAATCTATTGTAGCACACTCTCATGGAGTGTCTTCACCACCTGTGCTTTATGGTTATCATCCAAACTAACCCTTTCATCAACAAGCAAAGGAATCAAATCCATGGGAGTTAAAGGGTTAAATCTATACACAATTTCAAATGGTAAAAATTCAGTAGAAGAATGCATACTACGATTATATGCAAACTCTATAAATGGCAAACAATCTTCCCAATTCTTTAAATTCTTCTGAATGGCAACATGCATAAGTTGTGTTAAGGTCCTATTAACTACTTCAGTTTGTTCATCTATTTAGGGGTGACAAGTAGTTGAAAACAACAGTTTAGTACCCAATTTATCCTATAACACCTTTCAAAAATAGCTAAGGAACTTAGCATCTCTATAAAAAACAATGCTCTTAAGGACCCCGTGAAGTCATACTATCTCCCTAAAGAACAAATTAGCAATGTTAGTTGCATCATCAATTTTATGACATGGAATAAAGTGTGTCATCTTTGAAAACCTATCAAAAACTATAAAAATTAAATCCCTACCCCATTTTGACCTAGGTAAACCTAAGACGAAGTCAATCGAAATGTTTACCCATGGTTCCTTAGGTACAGAAAAAGGGGTATACAAGCTATGTGGTTGAGTCGACTTTGCTTTCTTACAAGTTATGCACTTATCATATATGTGTTGCACGTTTTTTTTTTCATTTTAGGCCAATAAAATGCTTATGCGACACATCTAAAGTCTTAAAAACACCAAAATGCCCTATCAACCCACCCCCATGTGCTTCACGTATAAGCAATTCACATATAGAACTTAATGGAACACACAAACGACTCTCTTTAAACAAATATCCATCAAGTCTACAGAACTTCCCAAAAGTCGAAGTTTCGTAAGCATTAGCAAAATCACTATCATCGTTGTACAATTCTTTTATATGTTCAAATCCTAGAAATCTAGCATCCAAAGTAGATAAAAGAACATATTTGTGCGAAAGTGCATCAGCCACAATATTTTCTTTTCCTTGCTTATACTTGATCACATACGGAAAGGTTTTAATAAATTCAACCCATTTGACATGTCTGATACTCAACTTACCTTGCCCTTTCAAGTGCTTCAATGATTCATGATCTGAATGCATCACAAACTTATTGGGCCATAGGTAATGCTACCATGTCTCTAAATTTCTTACTAAGGCATAGAGCTCCTTATCATATGTAAGGTAATTCAAGGTTGCCCCATTAAGTTTTTCGCTGAAATACGCAATGGGCCTCCTATCCTGCATTAACACAACTCCTATACCTATACCTGAAGCATCACATTCAACTTCAAAAGCTCTCATAAAGTCTGGTAAAGCTAAAACAGATGCCGGACAAAGTTTATTTTTCAACAAATTAAAAACCTTATCTTGTTCATCATTCCATTTAAATCCAACAGATTTTTTCACAATTTCAGTTAAAGGTGCAAGAATAGTACTAAAATCCTTCGTAAACCTTCTATAAAAACTAGAAGTCCATGAAAACTTCTTACCTCACTTACCGATTTTAGTGTAGGCCAATCCTGGATGGCCTTAACTTTCTCTTCATCCATCTCAATACAATTGCTCACTATGCAATACACTAAGTACATTACATAAATGATCAAGATGCTCACTTGGTCTATTTCATTATTTTGTACATGACTGTATTTTTAACTCACTGGTCTCACAGTTTTGTTACTTTTGATTTATAATAATTACTTATATTTTGATAAAAAAAAAAAAGATGTTCATTTAAGTTCTTACTATAGATCAAAATGTCATCAAAATACACAACAACAAACTTACCTATAAATGCACGCAATACATGATTCATTAAACGCATAAACATACTAGATGTATTTGTAAGTCCAAACGACATGACTAACCATTCATACAAACCATGCTTACTCTTAAATATAGTTTTCCACTCATCACCTTCTTTCATCCTAATCTGATGGTACCCACTTTTTAATTTAATTTTATAGAAAATACATGATCCATGTAACTCATCTAGCATGTCATCAAGCTTATGAATAGAATGTCGATACTATACCATTATGTTGTTGACGACATGATAGTCAACACATATCCTCCATGTTCCATCTTTTTTAGGCACAAGTAACACTGACATAACATAAGGGCTCATATTTTCATGAATGTACCCCTTCATCATTAACTGATCTACTTGCCTTTGAAGCTCCTTCGTCTCTTCGAGGTTGCTTCTATAGGCTGGACAGTTAGGAATCAAAGCTCCGGGTACAAGGTCAATCTGATGTTCAATTCCCATTAACGGTGGTAATCCATTAGGGATGTCTTTAGGGAATACATCATCAAACTCCTGCAATAAAAAAATAGCCGCACTAGGAATAACATAATCAAGATCATTAGTGTTAAAATAAGTCTTTTTATACACAAGTAAGATCATTGGCTTGTTAGTGAAAAACACATTCTGATTTGAGCTCATTTTGCATAAAAATTAGGTTATTTCTTTAATTTTTTCCACACTATTATCATCACACAAGCTTAGTTTCTTCACTCCTCGGGTTTTACCTCCACTCCCAAGTAGTTTAATTAATGATTTAGGTTTAGCCAAATTTGATGGTCTTCTCTCACCATTGTCCTCACGTGAATTTTCACTCTTCCCATCCTCACATTCCCTTTTTAATTTCATTTGATCATCATACACTTGTTTTGGAGAAAGAGGTATAAGAGTGATGGTTTTATCATCCTTTACAATAAAGAACCTATTTCTAAACCCATCATGAATCGCCTTCCGATCAAACTGTCATGGACGCCTCAAAAGTAAGTGACTAGCATGCATTGGAATTACATCACACATAACCTCATCAGAATACTTCCTAATAGCAAATGCAATCAATACTTGCTTAATAACCATCACTTCACCACATTCATTCAACTATTGTAATTTATAATGTTTAGGATTTATAATACAACTCAAATTCAATTTCTTCACAAGAGTATCACTAGTAACATTAGCACAGCTACCTCTATCAATTATCATGCT
>Ga0307509_10003728_pt1 | contig 22730 bp, 27 predicted proteins | sample 10_EM_MG_FD_202245 | JGI IMG/M metagenome (GOLD analysis project Ga0307509, IMG submission 202245) | Populus trichocarpa ectomycorrhiza microbial communities from riparian zone in the Pacific Northwest, United States - 10_EM | ecosystem: Host-associated > Plants > Roots > Unclassified | place... | reverse complement strand
CTAGCCAGGAGACTGGTTTAAATACAAAACCCAAGAGCGATAGCCTTCCTGCAATCACGATCATTACCAGTAGCTGCGCACATACCGGAATCCTGTAATCCTGCAAGACCAAAGAAACAAACAAACAGTGCTCAGCCTTCGCCAGTGCTACATGACCATTCCATACCCGGAATCCTAAATATAAACTTCCAACAAAGCAAACTAAACATAGCAATACGATAGCATAGCCTATCTGACTCAGAGACAGTGGCGGAGCTGAAATCAAATCAAATAAACCAAATATAAATCAACTAAACATAGGAGATCCTGCACTGCCCGCTCCTGTGTACCGTTACCGGAACATGTACACATGTTACACCTACCCTTAGGCGTGCCTACTGTAGTCTTGTAGGTCTTGACAGAGCCGCTGCCATCTTGCTCCTCTGTGCTGTCTGTATCGGGCTCATATTCGCCTTCGCTGCTGTCTGGGCTTTCCTCAGTGAGGCGAACATGGTTGGTCTTAACTTCTTTCTTTGCGCATTCATTTGCCATGTGTCCACTTTCCCCACAGTAGAAACAGGCTCCTTATGCCTTGCGGCGGTCCATTTCCGCCTTACTTGGCTTGTTGGACTTGGTATAGGTCCTCTTCTTGGCTGGGGCCTTTCCTTTGCCTGTGTTCCCGGGCGTTGATGTGATAGAGGGCATGCGGTAGGTGTTCTCTTTCTTTGGTGTATGGGTTTTGCTACTAGAGGCCTGGCTTCTATCGCTGCCTTCGTAGCCGCCAGTTCTATACATTGTAGCGTCATAGCGTTCTGCTACAGGCACCATCTGATCCCAGGTATCTTCTGGTCTGAGCTGGGGCTCAACATTGCGGCCTAGTCTAGAGTCCATAGCATCGAGAAATCGTTGCTTCTGTGCATAGTCTGAGATAGATCCTGCTGGAAGGGATGCTTTGAGGTCCGCCAGCTCTCCAGCTATCTTCGTTATGCGTGCTCGTTGTCCACCTGCTGTTTGGCGGATATTCTGCCACTTGTGATAGGTGTCATCAGTGTTTGTAGAGGCTTCGAATAGCTGCTGAAGACGTTGGGTTAACTGCGCTAGAGTTAGGTCCTCCACGTCTCGGTCTAGCGTCTGATATGCCTTGTTGGCCTTGCCATCTGTATAGGCGCCATTGTAATCCGCCACTCCAGGGCAGTCGTCGTTCAGTCCTGATCTTCCTAGATGCTGTTTGACTTTTCTAAGCCATCGCTTGAGTTTGTCTGGCTTCAGGTCTTCTCCTTCCCCGCAAAACATAGGCGGGTTGAGGAGCTTAGGAGGTGGCAACCTCGCCGGGCCTGGGTCTGCCATAGTGCCTGTAGGTGGGTCTGGGTCAGGATTTGGTGGGTCTGAGCGTTCCGGGGGCTCTCTGGCGCTCCTGGATCTTGAGGGTCTTTCTAGTGTGTCTGGGATGAATGTACCGGGTATTGATTGTTCTCTATGCTCTCTAGAGGGCGCTCTAGTTGGTGTCTGACTTCCAAAGACTCCTAGGATGCTAGGTGCTCGCCACCTGCTTGTGGTGGGGCGTTCTGGTGGGCGTTCTTTTTCCGAAGTTTGCTGGGCTGCTGCTCTTGCTGCTGCTCTTTCCTCAAGCCTCCGGGCTTCTCTTTGAATGAGTTCCTCAGCTGTGAGGTTGTGCTCTTCGTCTGAATCTGTATCTAGATCTCCTGGGAGAAGGTGGGTGGTTCTTGCTGGTGTATCTGTTGAGCCTGGCGTGGGCCCAGGGGTTGGTTCCTGTGTGGTTGGTTCTGGAGTATCGTCTGTGGGTTCTGCTGAGGGATGATGGTAGGCCCTGCCGGACGTGGTAATGCTTCTGCTCCTGCCTTCTGCTATTGTGAATGTAGCACCTGAGCCGGGAGTTCCTTTCCCTGCCGCTCCTGCTTCTAACTAGTTATCAAGGTACTGGGAGGGTGATCAATCCTACCAGGCTGTTCCCAATCCTGAGAACAAAGGGTTTTCACCTGCTGTAGGCAAAAAAAGTCTAACAGGTTTATTCCTGTCTAACGAAAATACAATAGGACCAGCGATAGACCTGCTAGCGCTGGTGCTAAGGGAGGCTTCAAGGGACCGGAGGTAAGAGATAATAGTTGAAGGACAAATTGAACTCAGGGATTGCTGTTCAACCAAGTGTATTCTTAGACTGAAGGTCTGTCGAAGTCTGCTGTCTCCTGCTAGCCAGGAGACTGGTTTAAATACACAACCCAAGAGCGAAAGCCTTCCTGCAATCACGATCATTACCAGTAGCTGCGCACATACCGGAATCCTGTAATCCTGCAAGACCAAAGAAAGAAACAATCAATGCTCAGCCCTCGCCTGTGTTACAAGACCATTCCATACCCGGAATCCTAAATATAAACTTTCATCAAAGCAAACTAAACATAGTAATACGATAGCATAGCCTATCTGACTCAGAGGCAGTGGCGGAGCTGAAATACAATCAAATAAACCAAATATAAATCAACTAAACATAGGAGATCCTGCACTGCCCGCTCCTGTGTACCGTTACCGGAACATGTACACATGTTACAGTAGTACCAGTAGAGGGGCCTATCCGGGTTGGTGGGGCAAGCGCCATAGGTGTTTCTTTTCTTTTTCTTCTTCTTTTTTTTTGTTTTAACTGATAAGTTTGCTTCTGTATGAAAATGAGAAGCGGGATTGCAGCGCAGGGGGCAGAGTGACCGGAGGATTGTGTTGATGGCGAGAGCGTGGATGGAGAAGGTAAGAGTGTGGTGAGAAAGAAGAGGAGTTAATTTGGCCTCTCTTAAAAAGAAAAGAAAAAGTTGGTTCACCTCTTGAAAACATGTCACGGTCTACCCGCAGTCACCTGTCGAGCCCTCCTCTCTACCGCGGTAGCCTAACCCAAAGCCCTACTTACCAACTTCTAAGTATGATATGAATGACCCCCCAGATTCAAGCCTTCTGCTAAGTGCTTTCATCATACTATCAGAGAAAGGAAATTATAGCAACGAGAGCTGTGTGTTTGAGTTTAGAGCGAAGATGGGAGGGGCGTACTCTCCAGGTTCATTTTGTGACTACAATTGTACACTTGATACATAAACAGGGAAGATATAACATCTTGGAACAAATACAAAGTCTAGTACAACATTTTCAAGCCATGTCTTCATGGAAGGGATTGTACATTGCGTGTTATGGTAGACTGGGGGTTGCAGTCTTACGCGACTTTAACCATCGTACAATTCGAGTGTATATATATACCCATGCCCTATTAGCCTTAAGTATCGTTGACTCATCTAGACATCATGAATCAATCTACGCCTAAACTCCAGGGGACTCCCGGAAAGATATGACGAGGGGGCTTGAAAGGCACTCCTCATGAAATAACCAATCGCTATTTCGTTGGTATAAAATAACGCTTTACCCACCTCTTCCCCAATAAACTTCTTCCTCTTAGCAAGCCCTAATATCCGACTCTGCTATCAGGGAAGGTATACGGTCTATACACATACGCACAAATACACCTACGCACAAATACACATACGCCCAAGGAAGCGGACTCTAGCCACCTACACACCAAAGATCATTTTGCGTCTAACTTCAGAGCAAAAACCCTTCTCTCTTTTCCTGTGAACCTCCTTCCTCACGCACCTGTCCGTCAATACAACAAACCAGCAAACACCAAAAAGGCAACTCCTGCTCAATGCCTCCCAAACGTCGCGCCAATGATAGTATCTTGGGCCGCAAGGGTGGTGGAAATTGGGGCCCCCCAACTCGGCATCTTGGTCACAAAAGAGCTGGGAGGGTTATTGGTGGGCTCCAGCAGCCAGCTCGGTATCCAACTGGCAGGGTGGCAATGGCTGAGATTATTAACTATGGCCGTGATGGTGGGTACCTAATTCCCAAGGCCCCATTCTATCGTCTTGGCCAGGAGATAGTGTCCGATTTGACACTTGAGCAACAATTCCGTTGGCAGAGATCAGCTGTTGAATGCCTCCAGGTGGCAGCGGCAGAGTTCCTGGTGATGACAATGACCGGTAAGTTGAGTTCCTCTCCTAGTTTAATTATCTGAATTGCTAATTCTTTGTTCATAGCTGGAGCCCTGGGTGCGGCTCATGCTGGTCGCGTTACTCTCATGGTCCAGGACCTGAGATTAGTTGAGTATGTTAAGAACGTTATGGCTGGCCAGCCAGATGGTGCCACTCAGGAAGAGATGAGACGTCATCTAAATGAGGCCGGCGGTGCTCCCGGCGGTGCACCTCCTCCTTCTCCTCATTCTCCTCCTCCCGGGGGTGCACCTCCTCCTCCCCCTCCTCCCCGTGGTGCTCCTCGTCCTGGTGGTGCTCTGCGTCCCTGTGGTGCTTCTCGTCCCTGTGGTGCTCCTCGTCCTGCCCGTGTCCCTCCTCCCAGGCGCGCTCCCCCGCCTCATCCTCCCCCTGGGGCTCCACCTCCTCGGTGTAGTGCCCCTCCCCTTCGCCAGAGAGCTTCTTCCCATCACTCACCCCCTGCCAATGCCGGTAGTGACAGCCACAGTGATGACAGCGATAACCCTCGTCCACCTGTTCGCAGTCGCTTGTATGGTGGCCCTGGGAGCACTAGCCAGACTGGTGGTAGTAGCACTACGGGGGGTGCTGGGGGAGTTGTTAGACAACGAAATCGGGTTGGGGGTGTAGGTTCTGGTATGGGAGATGGAAGTGGTAGCGAGGAAGGTGATGCGAGAGGTGCCCAGGGAGACCATGATACCGGGCATGTGGGTACTGTGGGGGGTGGTGGCAGTAGTAGTAGGGTGGTGACTGAGGCCGTCGGAGGCACACCTGCACACCAGGCCAGAACAGGGCCGTCTGGGGCTGGGGTTAATAGTCGTACCCGGCGGACGCCAGTTCACCCGACTTGTAGTCGGGGTTGGAGTGGTTGGAGTAGGGCTCGTAGGCGCTCTGCGGACTCTGGTGGGAGTGGTTGGAGCGGTGGTGGCGGTAGGATGCCGACGCGCTCCGGGGGTGGTGGTGCGAGGGCAGGAGCTGGTGCTGGTGGGAGCCCTACCACCTAAGCATATTCGGGAATTGGCTTTTTCTTTCCCTTAATTCACCTCTTCTTTCAACTATTATGACTTTCATTCTTCTTGTTTTCTATTACTCCATGGTGTTGTCCTCATGTGGTGGGGGAGACAGGGCACTGTATTCTCACTTTTACACAAATCATACGACTAACTCAAACCTCCGAGTCACATCTAACTTACTATAATTACCTTTTATAGAACTCTTATTATTATAAATACAGTCTTTCTTTAACCTCACCATTTCGCTATATGAACTCTGAACACAGTAACTCCATAGCACGACTGTGGTCATGATTTGGGCATATGGCTTGGGCGTATGGCTTGGGCGTATGGTTTGGGCGTATGGCTTGGGTGTATGGTTTGGGCGTATGGTTTGGGCGTATGGTTTGGGTGTAAGGTTTGGGCGTATGGTTTGGGCGTATGATTTGACCTTATGGCTTGGGCGTAAGGTTTGGGGGTTTGATTTTGAGCGTATGGCTTGAGCGTATGATTTGGGCATATGGCACCAGCGGATGAATAAGGCTTATGAATTGGGCATATGATTTGAACCTGTGAATAGACTGTAGGAATTGGGCTTATGAATTAGGGGTATGGCCTGCTGAGACAATATACGTTAATAGACTAGGCAACTCGGATGTCCAATCGATGTTGTGAATTATTCCGGTTCATATTGTATGAATCATTCCATGCAAATAAATGCCCGTATATACTTTGAGGTATGGGGTTTTTGGTACACGTCCCTGGCAGGAAGGGACCGCACACCAGGGGGCTCCTTGGCAAAGGGCTTTCAGCTCCCATTTCCCCGGCGGTGTTCGGTCCATTCATGCCAGGGATATGTATATACTCACACAATTGCTCATTCATGTATCAAAAGAGGAATGTTCGAGAGGGGAATATACGAAAAAGCGGGGCCCTGGGTGGAGAAAGTTCGTTGACAGGGGGCTGTTCGGGGCATTGAACGGGGCGGAGGCCTGGACGCGGGCAAGGGCAGGGGTTGAACAAAAAAACGCCCAGCCCCGGGCCATTGCGCGGGGTGGGGTAGGGAATTGAGGGGGGGGCCTACCGGTTTCGGGGCCCCGCAGGCCCAGTAGCGAAAACCCGCTCTCAGGCAGTCTCTTGTGTGCGAGCATGGTTGCGAGCCAGCGCGTTGCCAGGGGTTATGGCACAGCACCAACCTTTGTACGATTCCATCATTTCTCTCCAGGATGAATTTTATTTTGTCTACCTCCCGGGATATCATGAACGTCACGGACGTGCATTTCCACCCAAAGGCTAGCCCAGACCAAACACCATGTATCAAAGGTAACCTCCTGCTTTTCTCCCAAACAGGCACAGAATTCACACCTTATAAGTGAAATTATGAAAACTACTGATGGGCTTTGGACCTATCTTTCGGGCTACCTGCAACAGCAAAATTCGGAACACAGGACACAAAAGCCAGATTTTGCCATAATCAACTTTAGTTACAATCTCTCATTTTCATCGCCAGAATAGTTCAATCGCTCAGCACGCACAGCTCGTCAAGAAATACCGAGCGAGTTGCGGAGGGTGAACAGGTCTGGGCAAGGCTTATCATATCCCGGCCCGAATTCCAACATTTCACACGGCCCAAGACAAAGCCCACCCAGGGCCCTATGCGTCGACCATGTTTAATAAGTGAATACGGCACAATCTTTTCTATGTGGATAATACTTGGCAAGTATGAGAGGGGTTGAGAGGCACACTTACCGAGGAGGTCAAGAAGTAATTGGTATGAATTCCGGTTCTTGATTCTTCTAAGCCAGGTGGGCAGTAGCACTATATTTATAGCAAGGTGGGCATCTATATGCACAAGAGAAATATCGGGAAAACAATATAAGAAACACAAGTGCGAACATGTTTGACCCTGAAATCCAGCCAGGTAAATGACAAATAATGTGCGTGAAAACAAAACCGTGGAGTGTGATTATTAGAAATATCATCACCAAGAATGGTGCATAAGAGATGCATAAAGAACCGTAAAATCCTAACCACCTGATTGCAAAGCACCTGTTAAATTTTGAGATATGATCCTGAAATAAACAATAAAACACCATAATATATATCTTAGCTGTAGTAATGTAAGCGGTGGACAGCCGGAGCCAAAACACAAACCAAGTAAATGAATACACGGTAGTGTGTTGAATATACATAGGAAATATACACAAAATTTCAACAGAAGGTCGTATGCTCGTTTGACAGGTATCATATCGAGGGGAACCTTCTGCGCATTTATTTCTACAAACTACAGAGATTGACAAGAAGCCCATTTAGGCATTAGGCCAGTGCATCAATGCTGATAAATGTACGTAGTGAAGTGGCGATAGCCCATAGAATTTTTCCAATATCAAGAGGTTGATGCTTTCTCCCCCTAATTGGTGTTTTCTGCTCCTGAAAGGGCTGTGATATTTCTTTGAGAATCTATCCTATCCCGCTAACCGGGTGTTTCACAATGGCGCCCAACATACCGGCCACCGAATACAACATTCGGGCTCCGAAATCAAGGTACAAACACCTAACGGCTCTACTTGGCACAATGGCTTGACCGCGCAACCGAACCACTACCACCGGACGAACATCACGGCTTGTTAGCACATACTTTCCTCATAGATGGGGAGCGGCAGTTGAAGGACATTGAAAAACGGAAAAGGCTAGAACTTGAAACAAGAAATAATTGCCATCTCAATCCCAATAGACTGTGGTTGCATAATAGTTAATTAATCCAATAAATTAAAAGCACAAGAGGGAGAATCCCGTTGATAACCCCATGCAGTTTTCTCTCACGTCTGGCCGTGAAGAAGCTCGTAATCCTCACTCAAATAACAGCTGATGCCAATAAATTCTTGGCTGTTTTATGTATGTCAGATTACTGGTTTGGGTGATCAACAAAGAGTGCCTGAAAGAGAGAATGTAAAGCGGAACTTGCAAGGACGTGAGGGGTATTCGGATGGCGTGTCCGGCGCTCTAGAGTGATTGGAAAGAGGTTCAGAGAAGTAGGAAGAAGCTAGCGGTATAGATTGGTTGGGGTGTTTGTGGGGACCCCTAATAAGCAGTGCATATGAGTTTTCAAGCGCGACCGCAAAGATCTCCCTGCGTCAGGGTTAAACTGTATTAGGGTTCGCAGATTGGCGAGCTTGCAGTAACTTGACCGCTCGCTGAGATCCGGAACAATCAGCCCACCAAAGCGGTGTTCGGCCATCGTTGTCTCGAATATTGGGGTTGACATCCTCCCGCCCTAGCAGTATTTCCAATACTCCATCATGGCCACCTGCCGCAGCCAATGAGAGCGGTGTTTGGCCAGCAAGATCGGTCATATTAGGGTAGACATCCTCCCGTTCCAGCAGTAGTTTTACTACTCCATCATGGCCGCCTGCTGCAGCCAACGAGAGCGGTGTTTGGCCAGCCAGATCTGCCATATTAGGGTAGACATCCTCCCGTTCCAGCAGTAGCTTTACTACTCGATGAAACCCATATTTTGCCGCACATGCGAGGGGCGTTTGGTAAGAGAAGGATGGGATATCTGGAATGAGATCTTCCCGCTCCAACAGTAGCTCTACTACTCGATCGGACCCACGCTGGGCAGCACAAAATAGGGCTGTTTGCTCATCTCTATCTCTCATATTAGGGTTAACCTCTTCCCGTGCCAGAAGTAGCTTAACCACCCGATCATCACCAAGCTTGGCAGCATATGTGAGTGGTGTGTCGCCAAATCTGTTGGACGTGCTAGCGGTAACCTCTTCCCTTCTCAACAGTTGCTTCACTACCCTATAACACCCAAACTGGGAGGCCAGGGAGAGCGGTGTTTCGCCATCAATATCCGTAGTACCAGCGGTGACCTCTTCCCTTTCCAATAGTAGCTGTACTATTAGATGAAACCCACGCTGGGCTGCGTTCAAGAGCGGTGTTCGGCCAAATCTATCAATACTATTGGCGTTGATATTCGGCTGTTCCAGGAGCAGCTTGACTACTGAAAGATGCCCACATGCGGCAGCATCGGAGAGCGGTGTTCGGCCATCATTGTCCGGCATATTCGCGTTGACATCTTTCCGTCCTAGAAGCACCCTCACAACTTCATCATACCCAAAATTAGCCGCCCACAAAAGGGGCGTTCGGCCACTATGGTCAGGCATATCCGGCTTGAGGTCTTTCCTTCCTAACACAAGCTTGACTACTCCATCACGACCATCGTTAGCATCCCCTTTGTTTGTCACACTCTGGTCGAAATTCCCCCCTCCGTGTGGTAGGTTGGCTCCGCTATCGTCCGCGTCCGTGATATCCGAAGAGAGTGGCGTTCGTCTGCAATCGCCCGGCATAATGTTGGTATTGTGCACCGGTTCCGCTGGTAAACAAGGTACTTAGAGGACCAAGAGCGGCTACGAATGAGTAGAAAAAGGATTAGCAAGGTTCCGTGGCTCGCAGGAGAGGCAATCGGCACCTTGGGGGAAAAGAAAAAATCCGCCCTTTCTGGATTTGTGATCAAAGGTCTTTAGTTCAATGCGTTGGTATTAGCAGCGGTAGGCAAGGATAAAAGAAGGAAGTGAGGAAAAATTCAATTAATGTGGTAGCTGTGTCCTTGGAGGGCTCACTTGTCACCGGAGACCTCGATATAAAAGCACAACGTCCAGTGCTGGGATGATGTGCAGAAAAGGCCGCTTATATAGCTTGCCAGGGGCAGCGGTCACTATGATACCAACACTCAGCAAGACAGTCACACATACTAAACTTATCGAAAGCTAACCAAAACTGGCTAAATTATGTCCATAGAGGTAATCGTGTCTCTACCCCAAGAATAGACACTCCGGACCCATATGGAGGGTGGCGTTGAGGCCACCTTTCTCCGTGAGCATGATGATGGGCAAACATTGAACTTAAATCCATGTAAAAAATTTGCTTCTGGTACAACGAAAAGATCAGTCTACTGGTTTGATATAGGAGGAAAATGTCATTTTTCAAAGACCAATGATCGACCTTGAGCTTGAACATGAATACTCCTGTCCTCTACCACTTACTGGCGGCCCTAGCTATTTCTCGACCTTAGCGGCACCTCTAGCTCAATAGTCAATAATACCCTACGATCATTCGGACTCTCTTGGGACACAATATTAGCCTTGCGGAAATCCCTTTCTGGAAAGATATCATACCATCCGCACTCTGCTTGCGTTCCCATCAGTTTTGCCTTTCCCCTGGCAACATGTTCTGACTTCTTCCATTTCACCTTTCCCTTATCCAACCCACCCGATCCAGTTTATAACAATTCAAGTGCGGGTGAGATACCAAAAGGAAATAAGATTGTGAGAAAAAAAGGTGAGAAGGCCATAATTTACAGGCTGGGAAATATTAAATATGATAGGACAAAAACCACAAGCGGCACTAGCCCTTCTGAAGGATCAAATCTCTCTCGCCCTAGTGCCCAAAAGCGACCCCACTTCGGAAAATGAAGCCCAGACGCTAGCTCGGCTACAAAAACAAATCTATAGGGAAGAGTAGGTAGGTGTGATGATCCAAAGATTCACTCACATCACCTAAATTTCCTTACTTTGCTGCGGGTAGATGCAGGGATGATTGCCGTGAGTTCGTACAAAAGTCGGGTGAGCGGCTATTATTATTAAAAGTCCCCGGTGCTCTCTCCGAAGTCGGTTCATTCACGGTTCATTCCTCGTCCAGGAGAACTATGCGAGGAGTAGGGCCGACTCGGACCCGGAAGCACGACCGTGAAGCGGTAAAGGATAGTGGTGAGGTATAGCGGTGAAGAACTCACCGAGCAGAGTGAATGGTGTCGGAAGGGATGGAAATAGCGTGCTTGTGTTATGGGGACTCCTGGAAGAGCCACCTGTGTTTTTGTATTTAAGGTGTTTGGAATGCCCGTAGTTGTAGTGAGAACAGGTCACCGAAATATTACTCTGTCCGCGATATCTTTTCCCCTATTGTTAGCTTCTTTGTACTTCTTCATCAGTCACGCTTATTCCTCTCGTATCCAGATCTCACAACATTAGTTATTTCCACAATAGGGTGCCTGCGAGACCTGAAATAGAGCTTGAAGCATCCATGGATCTCCAATCTCCTAGATCTCACTTCCCGGACATCCAAATCCCCTGTTAAACAAATAGAAGAGTGGCGATTGGTCACGTTTACGAAAATCCTCACCACCGCCAATCCGACTCTCACTAGAGTATATGGTAGTGGAGCTTAGTTTTAAGAACTATCAGATTATCCTCTTATTCCGGCTACACAGGCTCTATAAAGACAGAATGTGAAAGACAAAAAATATTAAACCCACACCATATTTTTCTTGGCCCTCTGGATGCTGGATGAATACGGACCACAAAGGGGGTGCAAAAGCTAAAAAAAAAGCTGGGAGGCGGGGGAAGAGCAAAATGCCAAACAGCAACAATATAACCCGGCAGAGGGGGGGATCAGGTGGCTTGAAGAGGTGCGGGCAAAAGACAACAAACGAAAGGCACAAAGCAAAAAGCACCAAACCTCGCAGGTGCAATGAGGGATCCTGGCCAATGTTCGCAACGGGGCGGTCCGTCCGTCCTGGGCCAGGACGAGGACGGACGACATTGTGTCGTCCCACACCTTCCCCCACCGTCCCCCATTGTCCCCGGTCGTCCCCCGTCGTCCCCGCCGTCTTCGGCTGCTCCCCGATGTTTTCCGCTGTTTCCCGTCGTGCCCTGCCGTCCCCGTTGTCCCCAGCGGTCCTATGGAGTTACCTGCCGTCCCCTGGCAAAAAGTTGTCTCAGGTCGTGGGGCTCGCCGTCCTTGCTAATGACCGCCATCCTGGGAATTAGAGGACGAGTACGGACTACATTTTGCCGTACCATCTGGTCCGGGGTTCTTGGCAGCCACCCCACCGGGCCCTACCGGGGCCCCGGACAGCAGAGAACACTAATCCTGGCTAATGACTTATCATTGAGCAGTTTCTCAGTAGAGCTTACCATATTATGCACTAATGGGAGAGGGGTAATAATTTCCTTGATGTTTTCCTCCACAATTCTGTTAAACATATAACCGATAAACTATAACCTATTGTGTCGGCAACAGTTAAAGCTTGATGTCAGGGAAAATTTGCCCCCAAAAATCCCATTATTCCTGCACCAACTGAGGCTATCTCTCAGTGGATCAACGCAATTTTGCCATCAATTTTGTCAAACTCAGCCTCTACCCGCCCGTCCTAGTTCCTAATCAGCAGTGAGAATAAGATTTCTTGATCCTTCATTGTCTCTAAGAAAGCCGTCTCACTGGTTGCTAATCATTTTGGTGAATAAGAGTTCCCGATATTTTGTGTTCTTGCTGGAGGCTGTTTCGTTGTCTGAAATCCTTTTAAGAAGTGCAATCTCACGGTAATTGCATTCCTGGAGGCAGAGTAAGCTGGCTGCAAACTGGACAAACAGGATGTGGGAACAAAAATTACCAACAACAAGCCCACGTTTACCAACATCCTTTATTTGGCCCTACTGTGGCAGCAATCGCCAACCGAGTCAGTACGGGTGAGACAGACAGCGCACCAGGCGACCAGCCATCACCGACGGACCAGCGGTACTCCCCGCCTTCCCCCGCCCGGCGCCAGAGTCACCAAAAAAGGTTCCAAGGGCGCAGAGCTGGTAGCAGACAGGCCGACGGATACTACGCATACGGAATAGTTCGGGTGGGCGGAGCGTGGCCCTAATCATTGTTCATAATTTCATTAAATTTAGTGTTATAAGTTGGATAGGATAGAGCTGAGTGCATAGGGGGCGACAGGCGATGCGGGACGGAGATGGATTGCTACATAATATTATGCGTAAACTGTGTATGTAAAATAATTTCAGCTCAGCTACCGCCTGAGTTAGATATGCTATACTATGGTATGCTAAGTTGATTGATTTTTGCGTGAAGGTAATATTTGGGATTCAACACGTGGAAGGATCATATAATACGGATAGAGGCTGAGCTATGAGTAGAGTTCATTACTGGGTGGATATTGCCCTGCAAAACGTGGGCCCCGAGTCCTTCTCCGCAGCTCACTCCGCACAGGGGCTGGGGGCATGGTGTCCTTTTTGGAACTCCCTGCCCCAGTCTTGGCTGACTCCCCTGCCCTGCCTATACCTGAGATGCATCCCCGTTAAAAATGGGTAGCAACAAATCGGGGGCAACAAGTAGAGCCACATTTAGGAAATAAGGGTCTAGGGGGCGCACCCGGGGGTAGGGTAGGGATCACAGGAAAAAGAGCCCACCGGCCCGATGCAATGGCAGTCGCTGGCGAGTTAAAACCCAACCCATCCCGCCCTGTAACGAACGGTAGCCATGAGTCTTGGTTCTTGCCGGCTCACAGGATTCTGGTACATGCTCAGCTACTACTGGAAATGATTGTCATTGCAGGCCGGCTATTGCTCTCGCGCTTTTATTCCAACCAGTCTTCTTCCTAGCAGATGCCATCAGGCTTTGACAGACACTCCTTCTAAGAAGACACATGGTTGAATGGCTATGCTTGGGTCGAATGTCAGATTCAACTATGATCGCTTTAGCTCCTAGTTGAAAGCTGCTATCGTGGTATTTTCGTCCTTCCGGATTTAGGCTTCGTTCTGTGGCCCCGTTTCAGCGCAACGGAGACAGTGTAGCCTTGGGGCATCTGATTAACAGCCTGAAGGAATCATCCAAATCAGACCAGCACTGACAGAGATAGAGAGATTTGAACTTAGACAAGCTGAAAGAGCTTCCTCTCTCTCATCTTTGGTCCAATTTGGATTATTCCCATTTGAATCCCTAGTTAATAACCTACTTGTGCCCCCACATTTGTCTGATATCAGCAGCCTAAAATGGATCCTGGGTGAGATCAGCAGGCGGTATGTCCTGAGATAACGGCCGGATTATCTACCTCTCATGCCCCCTCTGCCTTGTGACTTGCGTCGCAACGTTTCTAGAGTTCGTTACGGGGCGGGGCGGGGCGGGTTTTCACTCGGCAGGCCTCGCCCTTACAACGGGCCCGGGGGGTTATTTGGGGGGTGATCCGTGCCCCGCCCCCGTCCGGGGCGTGTCCCCCCTCATTCCCTGGATGGAGCCCCGTTTCTCGCCCCCTGTTTTAACCGGGACCCGTCTGGGGAACGGGCGGAGCTGGGGGCAGGGGCAGGGAACTGTAAAATAACAGGCCCCGCCACGGGCCGTGCAGCGAGGCGGGGCGGGGGATTCGGCCCGGGGCCCGTATTCTTCGGGGCCCCGGAGGCCCCGTAACGCACACTAAATGTTTCTTACGTCCCAAAGCAACGTCACATTCTGCCCTAGTTCCAGACTACGCCAGACTCTCCCTCTTGTCGCTTCTTCTTCCTGATGATGCTCACTGCTCGTCGCTTCTTCTTTGCGTCAAGAGGTAGGCAGCCGCAGACCCCTGCTGAGAACTCTCAATCCAAATTAATTTGGTGCTTCCTCAGATGTGGGTCTGCTCGCGTCTAGGGCAGCAGCACATTTTCTTTTCACATCTCACATCTCACTTATCACCCCTGACTGGTCTGGCTCACTCCTGGTGTGGATTTCAACTCTCTTCTATATCTTCTATATATAGTATCAAGATCATGTATGATTTCCACGGATAGTCAAGTCCTGATTCTCACATTCAGATTCTTTAATCAACCTTGTTGGGTGTTCGGAAACCAGTCCAGCTATTTCTGTTAGAATTTTCACGAAGGTTCCTTCCGTATGACCTGGATGACTAGAGAAAAGGAGAGATCTGGTTTAGCTAGAGTTGGACAGTGTGGGAAGTTGAAGCGTTAGTGTATATGATCAGAAGGGTTAGCTCTAGATCTGGTTATGAGTGGTTGACCTCATCATATACATTTTGTATATAGAAGCCGAGAGGAGGATACGGGTACTTTCTATTGTGACTGCGTTCTGGTAGTATATTAGCCCGCGGTTTGGGCAGGACATAGGAAAGGGACGTGGGAAAAATACAGCGATAAAAGTTACTTTATAACAGGTTATGAGCCCGGACCTCGCAAGACAATAACCCTCGCCCCCTTCGACACACTCAACCAATATCCTCCGTAATGGCCACCACACGAGCTGCGGCTGCTACAGCCAGTACCTCTACTCAGGCTGTTCCGGCAACGGTTACTGCGCCATAAGGGAATCCGTTTACCTCCCTAAGCCACTCCATTTTCGAAACTTGATGGCTCCATGGCGCCAGGTAAGAGTAACTATGTCGCATAGAAGTTTCGTATACTGCGGATCTTGAAGGAAAAAGGCCTTGATCCGGCACTCGGGAATGGGGCTAATAATAATGCTCGTAATCCAACTGATGTCGCTACAAGAGAGAGGAACAATGATCAGGGGTTCACAATTATTTCTCTAACTATCAGCGACAGATAGATTCCTCACATCTAGGCTGCAAGGAATACGAAGGACGCCTGGGAGGCCTTAGCCAAGGTTCACCCGGGCATTGGGTCGAATGGGAGAATGATCCTAATGCAGAAGATGTGGAGTCTTCACTTAAGGGAAGGACAAGACATGTCAGCCAATGTCAATATCTTCAAAGAACTTTCGACCCAGGTGGCCAACCTCTCACCGGATGGCGTTGGTATACCAGACAGTGATCTGGTTTCGATGCTGAGCCTTTCTCTACCGAATCTTATGAGCCATTAATCATGGCGGTCCAATCTCGGGCTGATAACATTACCTGCAATTTTCTTACCAGGAGATTGCTTCAAGAAGCGACTCGGGGACAGGCTGCACTGAGTACGACTGAAGATCAGGAAGGCGAATCACTGTCAGCCTTTGCGGCCAGGTGCAGCTTTCGTCTGAGTGCATATCGGGGCAGGGGATATGGTCGAATGGGCGGTAGATGTTCGGCAAGGGGAATGCATGGTGGTTTCCCCGGAGGTGGCAAAGGGTGAGGAATGCTCAGACAAAGGACAGTAACCGGTCGTTGTCATTATTGCAACAAGGAAGGTGATTGGAAGAATGAGTGCTTTAAGAGAAAGAATGACTTACGGAAGAGTAATGGGGAAGGCCATTTGGCATTCATGGGAATGGCCAATGAAGTTACGGGAAGCACTGAGTGGATTATTGACTCAGGTGAATCACGACATCTTACCGCTAGACATGAGTCACTGGAGAACTATGTTAGCATCTCGCCTACATCTATGACGATTGGGAATGGAAAGGAAATCACCGCAGTGGGCGAAGGAAACATGACGCTCCGAACAGGCTCCCAAATCGTCTCTCTCTCTCTGGAGTCCTGCATGTACCCGATATTGGCAGCAACCTTATCAGTGTTGCCAGCATTGTGGACCAAGGGTTCCAGGTCAAGTTTACGAATATTGGATGTATCTTCAGTCTACAGAATACAGGAAAGCTGATAGGAAAGTGGCAAGGAAATATTTACTTCTTGACCGGCCTACAAGAGGTAGCATATGCGGGCCTGTCTCAACTGAAAGACAAGGCAACAAAAGAAATCTGGGACAGGCGGATTGCTCACAGGAGGATGAATTAGCAGGCAGTGGAGAGCATAAGAAAGTCAGTAAAGGACTTTAACCTAGGAGAAGAAATGTTGTCAGAGGAAGGAATATGTGCAATATGTGCGGAAGGAAAGCGAAGCAGGGAAAGTCTCACCGGAGAGAGGACAAAGAGCGCAGAACTATTAGACACGATCCATTCTGATGTCTGTGGTCCCATGGCCACTACAGGGCTTATGGGCGAGCGCTACATTGCTACATTTATATATGAGCAGTCAGGGCGAATTGCAATATCACTTCTCGTGAAGATGTCACAGGTTTTTGAAAGGTTTAAGCAGTAAAGAGCAAAGGTAGAGCTAGAAACGGAAAGCGAATCAGGTTATTGAGGTGCGATGGAGGCGGAGTGTACACTGGGAATATATTCGAGAGGTATCTTACTGAGCATGGTCTAATACAGCGTATTACTCCGGCTTATAAGCCAGAACACGATGGGATAGCGGAGCGTGCCAACCGCACTATAACAGAGATGGTGAGATGCATGATATTCGACTCTGCATTGGGGAAGGAGTTTTGGGGATTTGCAGCACTTACCGCTGTACACATTACCAATAGGCTACCTTCAAGTGCACATGAAGGTAAGACACCATTCGAGAGATGGTTTCGAGTTCCACCCTCAATTGGCCACCTACGACATTTTGGCTGCATTACCTATCGACATATTCCATCTGCAGTAAGAAGGAAGCTGGACCCCAAGGGCCAGAAGGGTCGAATGATAGGATATAAGGAAGAAAGTGGCAGCCCAGTTTATAGGGTATATGATGAGACTACAAAGCAGGTTCTGGTCACCAGGGATTTTGTGTTTGACGAAACAACAACTATAAAGGTCCTACAACAAGACGATGGACAGGCAGGAGTTCAGCTTGCAGGACTTGAGGAATTGGCAGATCTACAAGTACAGGAGAAATTGGCAATGGGAAATGAGGGCCAGGAACGGGGATACTCACCTGGGGATGAAGAAGAAGCAGGGGCAGGTTGCCCGCTACCACCTATTGATCGTGAGGAAGGTAATGGGCCTGCACAGGTTTATGACCAGGAAACAATTACTATGCGACCACCACAGGTACAGATGAACATTGCCCCACAGCCAGATTGTACTGGTCAAACAGTTCTGGACAGGTCTTCAAGGCCTCAGGGCACGCGCCCCGTTCGGTAAATGTTTAGGCCAGCTGGCTGGCAGCCATATATGGCCGTGACAGAACAACGGGTCACCCTGCGGGAAGCGCTTGCAGGCCAGGACGGTCCTGCCTAGAAGGTGGCTTGGGAAAGTGAGTTACACTCACTGCAGAAGGATGGGACATGGGTAGTCGAGGATGAACCACCCGATCGGAATATAGTGGGCAGTAGGTGGCTATTAAAACGGAAAGAGGATGGGCGGTTTAAAGTTCGTCCAGTGGCGAAAGGATTTTCACAAGAGCCGGGGATAGACTTCCAGGAAACCTTTGCCCCGGGGGCAAAGTTTACTACACTCCATGTACTGCTCGCTCTTATAGCTGAGAATGATTGGGAGCTACAGAGTATGGATGTTAAGACAGCTTTTCTTAATGGGATACTGGAGGAAGAAATATATATGGAGTGTCCGGAGGGAGTAATAGAGAGATCACGAGGAAGCAAGATGTGTCGTTTGATTACGGCCATTGATGGGTTACGGCAGTTAGTGTTCGTTACGGGGGGGTGGGGCGGGTTTTCACTCGCCAGACCGCGCCCTTACATGGGGCCCACCCGCACTCATTCCCAGGACGGGGCCCCGTTTGTTACCACCTATTTTTAACGGGGACCCGTCTGGGATATGGGTGGGGCGGGGGCCGGCGCGCCGAGAGGGGCAGGGAATTCCGAAAAAGACACCCCGCCCCAGGCCATTGAGTAGGGCAGGGCCGGGAAAAGGGCCGGGGGCCTGCGTTTTTCGGGGCCCGTCCGCCCTGTAACGAACTCTAACGGCTGTCACCCCGGGCCTTGTATCAGAAGGTTCACTCCTTCTTAATACAGCATCAGTTTATCCGGAGTACTCAAGACTACAGCTTGTATATCAATTATGGAAGGAAGCTGCTTCTTCTTGTGTACGTTGATGATTTTGTTCTTGCAGCAGCACGCAGGCAGGATATTACCTGGATCAAGAACTCGCTCACCAAGGCATTCGAAATTACTGACTTGGCTGAGTTTAGAATGTTGTTAGGACTAGAGGTTTCTAGGCAAAGAGGTCACCGGTTACTTACACTACATCAGACAAAGTATATCGACAAGATAGTACTTGCCCGCCATGGTATGCAGGATGCATGACAAAGTCTCACACCACTTGATCCTGGTACCGGGTTATCATCGTGCAAAGATAGGATTACGGGTAAGGGGGAACCTAGAGCTGTAAGCCAGGAGCTCTAACAGTCAGCTGTCAGGTCCCTAATGTACGCAATGCTTTGGACCAGACCAGACATTGCCTATGCCGTGGGTTTAGTGAGTCAGTTTAACCACTCACCTGTGTGGGAACACTGGATGGTAGTGAAATGGATCTTTGGTTATCTTGTGGGAACCAGGCATTTTGGATTAAGGTACGGAACTACAGATGCAAGTGCAGGCTATTCCAATGCAGACTGGGGCTCGGGCCATAATAGGAACTCTGTAGGGGGATCTGTATTTCTCCTCAATGGAGGCGCAGTATCCTGGTCCAGCAAGAAACAGACCTCAGTCGCCCTGTCTTCTACAGAGGCAGAATATATGTCCATCACCCAAGCGGCCAAGGAGGTAGTTTGGCTTCGAGTTCTGTTGGAGGAATTGAGGGCCATCGAACACATTAGACGGATCTCACAGTTACATAGTGACAACCAAGGAGCGCTTGCATTAGCTCGTAATCCTGACTATCATGCGCGTACCTACGACATTGATATTCAGTACCACTTCATTCGGGAACTTGGTATGGCTGAAAAGGTCTACCTTGTGTTCTGTCTAAGCTCTGACATGATCACAGATATCATGACCAAGGCCTTGCCATGCACCACGCATGAGATACTTACTATTGCAATGGGAATGGTGGATGGGGCCGGGAAGCAGTATGGAACTCTTCGCGAGGGGGCGTGTTAGAATTTTCACGCAGGTTCTATATGTATGACATGGACGACTAGAGAAAAGGAGGGATCTGGTTTAGCCAGAGTTCGACAGTATGGGAAGTGGAAGCGTTAGTGTATATGATCAGAAGGGTTAGCTCTAGATATGGTTACGAGTGGTTGACCTCATCATATACATTTTGTATATAGAAGGCAAGATGAGGACACGAGTACTTTCCATTGTGACTGCGTTCTGGTAGTATATTAGACCGCGGTTTTGGCAGGACATAGGAAAGGGACGTTGGAAAAATACAGCGATAAAAGTTACTTTATAACACCAAGTGCACAAAGCGGTTGATCCGCTTGAGACTACGGAGAATCTCTCATTAAACACCTTAGGAGTAAGAAATACCTCCATTGAAATCTAGCTGCTGCTCGGGAGGAGCCGGGCTACCCACTCATTAAAATCCCAAATCGGGTTTCTAGTAGAATAAGTATTAGTTCCCAAATTGACATCTCATGAAATACTTAGCTGGGGCTGTGGTTAATATTCCTGTCGCAATAGTGGGAGCCCAGGAATTCAACCCATGCTGACCATCATTTATTATTGAACGATCCGTCATGTAGGGCAGGAGAATTTAAAAATCCTACCCTCTGGGGACGGGGAGATTGAACAACTTAGCTCTCATCAATAAGACTGTGGATTTTAACAATTTTGCTACGAGGTGGTAGAATCCGACTCTGGACCTTAAAGGTTGGCAATTGGCAGGTAGCAGAAGCGGATGGGGGGGTTGGCAAAGAATTAAATAAGAAAGAAATAAGAAATAGATAAGTGACAAAAAGTGAGAAAAAGGTGAAAAAAAAAGTGAAAAAAAAAAAATATCATAGAAAGAAAATTTTTGCCTCTTTTATCATACTTTTTTTTAGTAAGGCGAGGTAGTAAGTACTAGTCTTTCGTGCTTCCATTAACTTCCTATGCTAAACATTTCTTGAGCGGATATTGCGGTTTTTACCGAAGTACTCAGGGGGAGATAGCGAATAGCTAGTGTTTTCCTGGCACAAGTACAGAACTCGGATAGGGACAATTAAACAAAAAAGATTTGCCAATGCGATACTTGAGTACAACTCCCTATGTAGACAAGCCTTACAAGCCCAAGTTGGCAGATCCCTGGGAGTAACACCTGTCCCCGGGTACGACGGTACGTCGGGCGCGGTTTGGTTTATTGCCTATTCTAGGTTTCGCCCGACTATTTTTCTCCATATTATACCAATATTCATAACTTATTCGCCTCTTGTCTGGGCTGGGATCTGGAATCCTTTTCTGGGAGAGCGACAAATGTATCTATCGGGCCAGGCAAGGATGATATTATCGAATACCTCCGTGTTAGACTGGACAAGGACCGAACCACCTAATGCCGGTGAAGATCCTGGCGCTAATCATTTGAGGATTATTTCCCAAAACATATTGTAAATACAGTGAGCCCAAGGGTCCAATCTGTCAGCCTTCGGGTCCGGGCAGGACCGACAGCGTACCTGAAAGGACGCTCGGGACGGACTGGTATCTTGGCTTCCGTCCAGAAGACTGCCAATATAGGTGCCTCAGATTTAAGAATATACCCTGCGCCATCACGTGACGGGTGGTCCCCCAAGGTGACGGAGAGGTTCCTCCAGGGAATTGGCATAAACAGCAGGTAACAGTTGATGACCGAGGAGTGAGACAAGACTTCTAACATCCGAGGCAATGACTTAAGCTCTGATGAAATTGTTCCCATAAAAATCAGAAGCTAAAAAAGGTAGGAATATATGTGTATGTATTGAGTATGGGGAGAATTTGAGGTTTTGAGAGGATGATATAGGGTTGATATATGGTGGATATATGGTGGATACACCTGGCGGTTATAAATAAATCGCGTACCATTGACGAGGGAGCCATAGGTTCCCATAGAGTTACTGCCTTCCAAATAGGGTCAGATCAGCCCACCAGCCTATAGCTTCTGGGGAGAGAGGATATTGGATGAGAGTGTACAAATGAAAATTTCCAAATTATGGATTATGTAAAAATGAAATGTGAATAGTATAAAGGTAGGCTAATATCTGGTCTATGATCCTTTCACATCAATGAAAGCTACAACATGAGATGATATGGAAAGCCAGAGTTTTTTGAAAAAGGAGTCCAGAACCAAGGAGGAGAAAAGGGGTAGCACTTCTAGGACCAGTCCTGGGAGCCTAGGAGGACGAACACCCATATTCAATATATGTGGATACTGTATGTAAGAGAATCATGTGAGCTGTAGCGTTGTGTTTGAAATAGGGTTGATGTCAGGAGAGAGAGAAGTATTGCCTTCCAGGACATTACCATGCTCACGAAAGTACTGCAGGGTTTTCTTTTTTTTTCTTTCTTTTTTTAATCGTATATTTGTTGATTTCTAGAAACCTAAGGTACAAGAACTCGCGCGGAGCGCTAGCTATGGCGTGAACAAAACCTTGAAGCAATCCAACGACGCGCTTCACCCTCTGATGGGAAAATTCAAAGCCCTCGACCCCAGAGCCCATCCTTCCCCCTTCTAGCACCTAAGACGAGAGCAAGACGGAGCAATAGCCTCCTCTAGACACGTAAGGAAAAAGAAGTATAGAAACTAAAACAGGAAAAGACATAAACCCTTGGGCGAGCCCCCTAAAAGCCAAGGAAAGAATGTTACGGCACCAAGTGCCGACAGTGAGGAAAGATAAAACTACTGTTGCCGGATGCCTAACGGAATGACCACGACCTATGGGGTTGTGGGCCAGGCATTTGTCACGGGCGGAGAGCCCGGAAAATCGGGGACGCTTCGGACTTTAGCATGGGCCAAGGAGGTAGTTGTTACGGGGTAGCTAACACGGGAGGATTCCGAGCTATCTAGGCCGAGGATATTCGAGACAACGGATTATAGGACAGGAAGGCTCAAGAAGATTTGTTTGATAAAGTAATAGAAGAATATCATAATAACTTTTAATATTGTTAAGGTCTCTTCTCCGTTGCTTGATGATGATCTCAACCATCAGGGAGAGCCCTACTATTTATACTAATGTTCACGCTACTTTGACTTCTCTAGTAAAGAAGTATCTTTCTAAGAATTCAGTTCGTCAGAACAAAGTGCGAACACTGTTTGACCCTGAATCTTGCCCAGC
>Ga0307509_10003727_pt1 | contig 22736 bp, 16 predicted proteins | sample 10_EM_MG_FD_202245 | JGI IMG/M metagenome (GOLD analysis project Ga0307509, IMG submission 202245) | Populus trichocarpa ectomycorrhiza microbial communities from riparian zone in the Pacific Northwest, United States - 10_EM | ecosystem: Host-associated > Plants > Roots > Unclassified | place... | reverse complement strand
AACTTCCAGTTCGACTTTCCAAGAATAAAAATCCTCTCAGCAAAGGTGAAATATATATTTCACTTGAAGATGAAGCCCAAGTGAAAAGCCAAAATAGATGTATCGTGAAGAAATAAAGACCAAACCCGGAGGTTTATGCAGGCCGAATGCGGTAAGTATTTTAAGCGAGAGGAAAATAGAGGGCGCGGAGCGTGCCTGTCTTTGTACCTTAAACAAATGCATATGATTTCAAAAAAAAAGAAAAAAGAAAAAAGAAAAAAAAAAAAGTTAATATTGGAAGAGTCTAATGTACTGTTGTCATACAAGCTAGGCAAGATGCACAGAGTCTTATTTGGGACTCTGGGGAGTCTACCAAGAGCGCTAAGACCATTTCAGATGCTATAGGGAGACGAAGTTGACAACGGAATACTGGAAAAAGTATCAGCAAAATATATCTTGGCTTTAGGGAGGCCCAAAAAGGCTTCTGGAGAGCTAAAAGTTCCTACAGGTCACAAGTTGTTTCAGGTCACAGTTCAGTCCAGATGCCTATTCAGACTAGTAGAATAGTTTTTCTCGAGTTTCATAGATTTCCTAATTTATTTATTTTGACTTTCTGCTAAACTATTTTTTTTTTTTGTTTAAGTCATGTATTCGTTTGTTTAAAGGTACAAAGAACTCGCATGCAGCGGTAAGCTATAGCGTAAACAAAACCTATAATAAAACAACAAACAAAAGAAAATCCTAACCACCGGATTCTCCAAAGCGTAGCTAAACCATGACGCAAAAACCAACCAAGGGAAAACATCATAAACTAGTATAGAAATATCCAAAACCACCAGACCTCACAATCTCCGTTAAGAAACAACAAGTAAAGAAACACCCAAGCAAGTCAAACATCCTCCACGGAAGAAAACCTGAAGCGGGGCGAGGGGGAGAAGGAAGGGGAGGGAGTGGGGCTCTGGGCAGTACTGGAAGTAGGGCTCGGGGGGAACATGTCAGGTGGGAAACCAGTGGCTGTGAGAGAAATAAATCTGGAGAGGGCGGCAATGTTGTAATCAGAGGACCATAGGGGCGAAGCTGTGCCAAGCGAGGTGAGAGACGGGAAGAGACTCTCTCTTAAGCGGCGGCGAGCCTTGCAATAGAGGATGGCGTGCTCAAAGGTTCATCCGCGGTGCGGCACCTAGGGCAGGTGGAGGGAGTGTCTCGGTTGAATCAGAAATAGTGGGCTGCGAGGTAGCTTTTACCTGACCTCATCTGGTGGAAGCGACCGGCAAGGAACTTCAGGAGGCCCATGAAAGGGTGGGGCGTGAGCATTGGGTGATATACATAGTCCGGTGGCGGGTGGGCAAGGGAGGTCCAATGCAGGAGGAGGATGGCCCTTGATTCCCCCTTCAGGGCGGCGTAGGACTCTGAGGGAGGGTCCACCAAAGGGACGGACAAGCTAGGGACCAGCTGAGGGTTGTGGAGCGGAAAGGAAGGCCTGTCCTTTAGCAGGGGGAGCGTCCTGTAAGCTATTTCGTCGATAGGGAGGTGTTTGCGAATGGTAGCGCGGGGAGTTTTCCACATAAGGGGGCTGAGGGCGGGGTTTAATTTGACCAAAAGGGAGCGGTGGCAGAGCGGGGAGCGATAGGAGGAACGATTGGGGACCGACTTATGAGGCCTGGCCGAAGCCGGATTGATCTCAGGAGGGGAGCAGACGATCCTCAAGGCCGCCACGCGTTGTTGGTGTTCAATTAGAAGAACGAGAGGGGGAAGGCAGGCTTCGATGGCCAGGATGGGGACGGGTGTAGAGGAGAAGCAATTAGTCACCCATCTCTGGACGCGGTGCCAGAAGACGTCTAACTTATCCTGTATTCTCACAGAGGAAGTATATAGGTCTGCACCATATAGAAGGACGGGGGCGAGGAGGGAGGAGTCCAACCTGTGGCAGAGATACGGGGGAAGGCCCTTCCCCGAGGGAGAGAGCCTTTTAATTGAGTCCAGGGCACCCTGGACGAGGGACAGCCTCTTGCTGAAGTGAGCGTTGGGGGAGAGGGAGGGCGTGAACCAATATCCGAGCCATCTTACCTCGTCCTTAGGGGAGAAGTATAGGTCGTCCAAACGGACACCCGCCCTTGAGGGGGTGGAGCGTTCCTGAGGAGTACGCCAGTGGATGAGTTCGGTTTTAGGAACAGAGAAGGTGAGACCCCTGGGTGCCGAAATTCGGCACAGGGAGTGGAAGTGGCCTTGAAGGAGCTGAACATTGCGCCTGTGTGTAGCGGAGGAAACTGTGACCACAAAATCATCCACATAGGAGATTACTATGCCTTTGGTAATTACCGGGTGCAGTGGGGAGACGTAGATAACGAAGAGGCGGGGAGAGATGGGGGAGCCCTGGGGGGTGCCAACCGCAACTGGGGAGAACGTTCTTGGGGACCCTTGGAAGAGGAGCCTACACATGCGGTTTGACAAGAAACTGCCAACCCATGCCGTGAGATACTTGTGGGCCCCTTTGGCCCTAAGCGCGGAACTGAGCTGGCCGGGGTCGACATTGTCGAAACCGCCCTTAATATCCAAGAATAGAGATGAGACTTTGGATCCAAGCCTCTGGAGGAGGCGGACCTCATGTGCAAGGGTGGCTGTGGCGTCAAAGGTGGAAAGGCCCGGAAGGGAACCTGTCTGGTGGGGGTATAGCAGTCCCATATGTCTGGCTAGGAGGGAGAGGCGGGAGGTGGTGACCTGTTCCAGCATCTTGGAGAGGGTCTCAAGCAAAACGTTAACCCTGAAGGAGGCTGGGGTGTCGTAGCAGGCTTTACCAGGCTTGTCCAGAACAATGCCGTTCGCCCTTTTCAGGGAGGAGGGATGGTGGCCATACTGTAGCAGGGGAGAGAGAAGGGAGGTGAGGAGGGCGGGGCACGCCCGGTGGACCTTCTTCCACACCTCATAGGAGATGGTATCTGGTCCTGGGGCGGAGGTGTTGGTGGACTTTGAGAGGGCGAGGGCGATTTCCCCGTGACTGAGAGGGAAGTAGTCAGAGTAGGGAGACAAAGTGAGAGGGGCGTTGGTGGGAGGAGGCGTAGAAGGAAAGAAGTGAGTCAGCAGAGCCGTGTTGATGCCTTCAGGAGTATCCTGGTCGGGAAAGGAAGGAAACCTGGTGTCCTGTTTCCCAGAGGCGAGTTTCTTGGCTTTCCATACCGAAGAGGGGGTGAGGGACGAGAGGTAGCCAGACCAATGGGCGAATTTGGCCTTCTTGATGGCCGAGAAATAGGAGCGTCTTGCCGAGCGTTGAGCCGACTGATCGTAGGGGTCCCTTGAGGATCTGTAAGTTCTGGAGGCCAAGTGGAGTGCGGTCCTAAGGCGAGAGAGGAGGGGGGACCACCAGGGTTTAGACCTGGGGGAAGGACGTGACATGGGGGTGTTAGTGGTGATGAGGGACTTGACCCTACCGGCATTAGTGTCAAACCAGTCTTCAAAAGTGGTGGGCGAGCAGACAGCCGGTGCGGGGGGGGCCACCATAGCAGGGAGGGCGGGCAGGATCCTGGCCCAGTCTGTTCTTGACCAGTTAGGAGAGGGGGGTGGGGGCCTGAACCTGGGGGACTTCAGCGTGATAAGTACCGGAACGTGATCAGAGCCGGTCGAGGGGAGAGGGGTGTCCCACTGGGAGACGGACGGAAAAAGAGGGCTGTTGGCGAAAGCAAGATCAAGGACCGAGGCTCTTGCACTGTACGCAAAGGGAAAACATGTGTACAACCCTTGTTGGTTGAGGAGGGAGTAGCCACACTCAGACGCGTGGTCGTAGTACGGATGAGACAAACTAAATTCCCTCGAATCAAATTTGCACAAAGGATCGGCAGCCGGGTGGTGTATGTTGAGGTCACCCACCACCAGGGTCGGGAAAGGGTTACCCTGAAATAAATCAGACGGGAGGATAGTGCGGAAGGGGGGGGACTTGAGGGGGAGGTTGTAGGCGTTGGTTATCCTGAAGCGGGCAAACTGAAGTTCGAAAAAACCTTCTGGGGCAAAAATGTCGATCGAAAATAAATCGGAGCAGGTGGATGTAACAGGAAGAAGCGAAACCGAATTTAGCAGGTGGGGGTGGACATAGAAGGCCACTCTGGGTTGGCGGCGGGAGGGTGAAAACACTTGTATGTAGAGAAGGATGGTAGCTGACCTCTTCTGACAGGGGGGTCTTGGAGGGCCACTATCATAGGGGGGGAAGGCAACTGACTAAAACTGTTCATGAGGGAGAGGAACACATCCCAGCTCCCAAGGCTGTTGTGCTGTACGATGGAGAAGGAGTGAAAGATCCCCTTGGCCGGCCGAGGAGACGAGGTTGAATCACTGTTGTAACGCATTATCGGGCCCTGCCCGGTTCGTTTGAGGGGGCTGGGGAGGGGCTGGGGGCCACCTGGGGGAGTGGTCCGCCTGCCCCCGGAGTAGGGCGTAAAACTGAGGGAGGAGCTGATGGCCGAGTTGGACATGAGGTGACCACCTGAAAGGCAGGGAGAAGTCTTCTTACAGTTGACGGGGCGGAGGGTCTAGGGGTCTCGGCAACAGCCTCACCCTCATCTTCGGTTGTGTCCATGTCCCCTTCGGCAGGGGCGGAGGCGGCGAGGCCGAGCGTGGGAGGTACCCCATCGGCGGGGGGGAAACGGCTTGGTCTAGCTGGACAGGCAGGGTCAGTGGCAGGGTGGTCATCCCCACAATTAGCACAGTGCGCGGGGGAGGCAGAACAGCAGTTTGCCACAGGGCGAAGATTGCCCTCTTTGGGACACGTGGGGTTAGGACAACCGTGTTCGACCTTGCGATAGTGTAGGGCGCAAATTGAGCAGACGGGGTGATCGTATTTGCAGACGGGGGCCATATGGCCGTACCTCTGGCAGTTGCGGCATCGAGTGGTCTTGTTGGCCGAATGGGCGGTCTTGATCTCCCTCTTGCGGGAGAGAAGGAAGATGTTAGGGCCCATCTTCTTACCCTCCTCAGGGGTAGTTGTGACAACGACCAAGGAGGCAAGTTTCAAAGAGCGGGCATCAGGATCCGGGTTGAGAAAGCGGGCCGAGGTGATCTCGACGCCTTTGGCGTTGAGTATGGCAGCTTTGAGGTACACGAAGAGACCTTTATTGTCCTCAGGGAGGTAGCGGAGGGGGAGGCCATGGATTGCGAACTGGTTTTCGTTGGGGGCGGGCCTGAAAGGCAGCCACAGGGAGGATCCGACCGGGAAGGATTTGTTTAAGCGTGCCGCGAGAGCACCGAAGAAGGGAGCATAGTCGGAGGCAGGCATTGAGGGGGAGACCCCTAGGAGGGTGACTGTACCATTCGAATTGACCTTGGCTGTGAAAGAGAGAGGAAAGGCGCAGTTGGACGAGCGTAAGACTTCTGCGGCTATGTCGGGGAAGGTGGCTGCAATAGTTTCTCTATCTGGGTGAGGGAGGGGGTCTTGTCTGGGAGCATAGAACCTTCTGGCTGCCGCCGGTAGAGTATTGGGCTTGGAGGAGGAGGAGGAGGAGGAAACCGGAGAGGATGAGGAGGAGGGGGGGGAGGCCAGGGAGGCAACCCCTTGGGGAGAAGACTTTTTCTTTCCCTTTGCCGGGGGGGCCGTAGCCTGGGCATAGGACAGACGGGGACAGGTAGGGTCTTGTACCCCAGGAAGGAAGGACGAGACGGGCGGGTAGCCCCTATTGGCGAAATGGGAGGCCTCCCAAAAGGTTGGGTGGGACTTAGCGAACGCCTCAGGGTTGCCATAGTACTTGTTGGTGGCGTGGTCATGTCTGGGGAAGTCAGGATGTAGGCCGGGCGTGGGGGCAGGTGCCTTCCTGGAGGGGGGGGCCGGGGCCTGTGCCTGATTGGCTAGGGGGGGTGTGGGTCTGTGTGACACGGGGGCTGTGCTGACCCTATATGACAGGTCACAAACCGAAGAGGTGATGGGGGCCAGGGAGGCGGCTAGCTCGTCCCTGTTGGGGACCGAGTTTGCCACCTGGCTGATGGAGTCATGAGTGTGTGTGATGCGGTTGTTGAGGGTGTTGACTCTCTCAAGCAGAGAGGCCAATGCGTTGATCGTGGAGCAGAGAAGGCGGAGGATAATAGATTCACCCGTAGAGAGGTCTCTACCGAGTTCAGAGCTAGTGGGGAGGGGGACCACATCGTTGAAGCCTAGTTTGTTGAGTGTTTCCCCAAGGAAATTCCTTACGTAGATGATTTGTTCAGAAGGAGGGGAGGTGGAGCTGGGCCTGGTGGAGGGCACCGAGGAAGGAGGAAGAGGGAAACCCTGAGGGGCACCATGGACGGACATTTCGCAGCTCACGAAGAGTGCTAGACGAAGTGCAGCTCACTGAGAGTGCAAGAGGAGGCAGCTCACTGAGAGTGCAGAGTATCGCGAGATTTTGTACCAGAAGCAATGTGGTGTTGAGAAATGTAGGGGTAGGGAGATAGCGGAGGCGAAGCTTGACTTTCTGCTAAACTAGCTCTACGAGACTATATACAGCTACTAGTCAAAAGTCTTGGTGATGCTGAGTCAGTTAATAGTCAGCCATGTTATCAAAAGTGAGCACGTAGATATTAGAGAATGTGACACCAAAATGCCACCCAAGAAGAATTCGGTTTCGCACTATAAGCCAAAAACAGCTCAGAGAGAAATGTCAAATATTGAAAAAGGCATGATAATTGCCTTTTTCAGCATCTTTGAAAAGATATCATTTGTGGCGACACTCGTCAATTGCCCCTGGTCTACTGTTCGCAACTTTCTCACCTATGCATGCAACTGAGGTCACATTGAAAATGCTCCCTACTTAGGAAGACCAATCATCCTCAGAACCTGGGAGCGCCAAGCTATCCAGGCAGCCACCAAGGATAGGGGCATCCCCCGATTAGAACTCCAGAATCGCCATGCCCCCTACGTTTCCATCTGCCCAATTGACCAGGTTTTGCGCGAAGCCAATATTAAAAAATGGCTTGCGCAAACCCGCTCCTGTCTCACTACTCCCTACACCAAGAAGAGATTAGACTGGACTCTTGCCCAGAAGAACTGGACTGCCAAGGACTTCTAGAGTATACTCTATAGTGATGAGTGTACTGTGAGGAAGTCCGCCAACTCCACCCAGAAATGGGTCTTTCGGACCTCAGAGGAAAAGTGGCTGGCTGATTGCATCAAGCTACGGGGGAAAGCCAACGAGGTTGGCTTGATAGTGTAAGGTTATTTTTGGCGTAGCTGCCCGGGCCCCTTAGTGACTATCCTAGAGAGCAACATCAGCAAGAAAAATCAGTTTACACCCTATGCACCCTATGCTTCTGAAGGCATCTGGAGACAGAAATGAGGGACGAAAATTGAAAAATGATAATTTGCCAAAACGCGTTAGCAAACTAAATACTATCCTATTCAAAGTGTCTATATTTAAAAAATGACCCCTATCGGACATAATTAACATGTCCATTTTTGCTGAAAAAGAATTGAACAAGTTATCAGGATGCGCGTGGATGCCATAGGAAGACTTCAGATGTCTTCCAATGTACCACAGGCTCTTCCCAACATAAACTCTACTTCAGGATGCAGAATTTAGATTTTTTCCTGATGAAAGTAGACTATTGGGTCTACATTGCTCTCTTGGATAGACACCTTCCACCCATCATGAATGAGATTGTGCGGGAAATTGGTGACCTCTTATTCCAGCAGGACAACTTCCATGTGCACCCTGCCCGGGACACTTGGCAGTGGTTTGCCGACAACAGGATTGATCTTGAAGATCACCAACCTTTATCCCCCAATCTCCACCCCATTGAGCACTCCTGGGCAGAGCTCAAGGGGCGCCTCTACCAGTAATACCCGGATATCCTGGATACCAGATGGGGTCCTGATAGGTTCTGGGCACAGGTGGCGGATGTGCTGCCTAATTGTATGGAATACCATCCTCAATTTCTTTTTTGAAAAGCTCTGGTGCTCTATGCCTTGTAGAGTTGCTGGTGTTATTGATACTAAAGGCTGGTATACGAGATACTAGCTTGTTGGGCTTTTAATTTACTTCTTAATTTTTAGTAGTTTTTAATATTTAACTTTTAGTCTTTAATTTTTAATATTTAATTTAATTTTTAATATTTCTTCTGATATTTTAAGGGCAGCTGAAGGGGGAAAGGGCGCAGGGCATTGCACGATTCAGAATGGCACAGACTGTCTTACATTGCGCCATTATCAAGACTTTTGTCTAGTGGCTGTACATAAAAGAGAGTCAGAGTAACAACTTAGGAAAGGTGCAAATAAGACATTAAAAGGCTCAAATGGGATGTTTAAAGGCTCATAGGAAGGCTCTCAATGAGGGGAATCTAATGGTAGTATCCACATGGCAATAGCATGCCTGTAGCCTAAGTAATCAATGGAGGTAGAAAGAGGTTCAAAATTCTGCACAAGTGTAAAAGTGTGAAGAAGAGACCTTCAAAATAGTGCAAATAGGACGTTCAAAGTCTCTAAGGAGTGCCCTTGATGTGGGGAATCTAGCCTAGGTATCCACTTGACAGTAGCATGCCTGTAGCCTGAGTAGTTGGTTAAGAAAGTTAGAAGTCCAAAGTTCCGCTCAAGTAGAAAGATGTGAATAAGAGACCTCGAAAATGGTGCAAATAGGACTTTTAAATGCTCTAAAGGATGTCCTAAACAAGGGAAATCTAATGGTGGTATCTGCTTAGCGATAGCATACCTATAGCCTAAGATAACCTGGAGGTTTATCAGAGGTTCAAAATTCTGCCCAAGTGTAAAGGTGTGAATAAGGTACCTTTGAAATGGTGTAAATAGGACGTTCAAAGGCTCTAAAGGATGCTCTCAATGAGGGGAATCTAGCCCAGGTGTCCGCTTAATGATAGCATGCCTGTAGCCTGAGTAGTTAGTTAAGATAGTTAGAGGTAAAAGATTCTGCCCAAGTAGAAAAGTGTGAATAAGAGACTTTGAAAATAGTGTGAATGGGATGTTTGAAGGCTCTAAAGAATACTTGTGATGAGAGGAATCTAACCCTGGTATTGGCTTGATGATAGCATACCTATAGTACAAATTGTTATATAAGATAGTCAGTTGTAGAAAAGTTTGCCCAAGTGTAAAAGTGTAAAGAACAGATCTTGAAAATGATGCAAATGGGACATTCAAAGGCTCTAAGGATTGCTCTCAATAAGGGAAATCTAACCCAGGTATCCACTTAGCAATAGCATGCCTGTAGTCTAAGTAATCACCTGAGATGCTCATAGGTCAAAATTGTACCCAAGTGTAAAAGTGTGAATAAGAGACCTTGAAAATGGTGCAAATGGGACATTTAAAGGCTCAAATGAATGCTTCTGATAAGAGTAATCTAACGGTTCTATTACCACCTTGATTGAAAGTCTGTAGCCTAAGAAATCACATGAAGAGGTCAGAGGTTCAAAATGCCGCCCAAGTGTGAAGTGTGAAGAAGAGACCTTGAAAATGGTGAAAATGGGACATTTAACAGCTCAAGTGAATGCTCTCAATGAGGGAAATCTAATAGTGGTACCTGCCTAGCAATAGCATGCCTGTAGCCTAAGATAACCTGCAGGTTTATCAGAGGTTCAAAATTCCGCCCAAGTGTAAAATTGTAAAGAAGAGACCTTGAAAATAGTGCAAATAGCACGTTTAGCAGCTCAAATGAATACCCTCAACGAGTGAAATCCAACGGCAGTATTACTATATTGATTGGAGGTCTGTAGCCTGGGGTATTGTGTAGAATAGTAGTATCTGCCTTTAATATCAGCTTTAGAGAGGGAACTCATCTATAAATACCTGTGAAAAGTGTTCTTAGTCTTTCTGAAAGCTCAATAATCTCAGATCACTCAGAGTTCTCACTTTTGTGTAGAGTAAATAAAGTATTAACAGTTGAGTAGATGCAGAGTTGGCTAAAGAAAGGGTAAAAAGGGCCTTTCAGAAGGGCAAATGGACCAGGGAATAGGGGGTGTATTGGAAAATCTCAGCACTACTTAGAAAATAAGCAAGCCTTCCAGTTTTCCATTTGTGCCTTCCAGAGTTCTATTGGATCTTTGCCGAGTTTTTTCTAACTAGTGTGGCAGTTAGTAGTGAAAAGGTTTAAGGGAAAAGGGAAAATGTGATTTAAGTGAAGGCTAAAAAGTCTCAGCACTCTGGTATTCCCATACCTCAGGGTGCTCAGAGTGTCATTGGGAACTTCAGAGGGCAAAAGACCATAACGGAAAAACTCAGGAGTAGCTAGTCCATACCTGAACAACTAAGAAGTAGTGAGTCTATAGCAGAACAACATCAGGGGTGGAATGGTCTTACCGGAGTCCCCATGGGACGCCAGTCAGCTTCACACCCCCCACCTATATCAGCAAAAAAACAGGGTCGCCCCTGTGCCCCCTGTGGTTGAGTTTTACGTTCTGTGTAATTGTGTGTCAGCCAACTGTAATACTAAAAATCTCATTTCTTATATTTCAAAAGCAGATACTAATCTTAATTTCTGTAAAATATCAGCTATTTTTATCATCAACTCATGGACTTTTTACATACCCAAGTTGCAAATTTTGAACACATATTGCTCCACTTCAGTATGTAAAAGGTCTGTCAGTAAGTGCTAAAAATAGCTCAGATTTCACAGAAATTAAGATTAGTATCTTTTCTTTCAGTATAATGACAGGGATGTTCGGGATTATATGTGGTCACACATGATTAGACACAATGTAAAACTCAAAGACATGGATCCACAAGGAGTACAGAGGGAAAAATGTTTTTTGCTGATATACTTACTACCCCTGAATAATTTGATAAGCACTATACCTTATGAGCTTACTATATATATTTTAATATTACTGGTTGGCTCCTGACTTTAGTGGTAGTTGTAGGTGCCCCCAGGTGCCCTCTGGAGGCTTAGTCAATACCTTATACCTTACAAGGGATGAGAGGCATAGAACCCTATGTAATACCAGCTGCGGCATGGATTATAGTGTGATATACATGAGAGAAAATATTTTTTGCTGATGTAGCAGACAACTCTGAACAGCTGTTCTACTATTATATTTTTTAAAAAAGTGTTGTTTTTGTACTGTAAAACTATTTCCTTCTAACCAAGCAGCTACCTTCTCTTCACACTATAAAGATTTGCAAAACCTCTATCTTTATTTTAGAAAATTCATACTCTTAGATTCTAACTATATTTCTAGAAAAATCTGATTAGCTACCCCAAAATTACTCTTCTTTTTCCACTATTCTCAAATTGTACCTACATGATTCTTCCAATATGAAGTACTCTTGGAATTTGTAGATTGTTTGTATTCTGTAGTTTAACTATTTCCTCCAAGTATAATATGATGATATCTAACAAATAGCAATACCCTCATCTTACTCTCATATCCACAAGTTCCACATACTTGTCTTATTAGATCTTAGAACATGTAAACTCAGTTGATAAGTGACTTGAGCTTATAAGCCTGGTCAATATTGTACAGGCTACATAAGTCTAATAAGTACTCAGTATTCTGGATTTAGTATATTAACTAAACTAACTCTTAAAAAATATCAAAGTATACTAGGTACTTTAGCTAAGAAATAATAAAACAACAAAAAGAAAAGAAAAGAAAGAATAAGTATTTGACTTCTTGTTATATGCCTTTTTGATTAAGATACATACTAATACATCAGGGTGGTGGAGATTGACTTCTCATTTTTATTAATCTTAGCTGAAATATTATAATACATTTGACTAATCTTCTATAAGCTAAACTATGACAACTTGTTGTTGCAATATTCCCGATGGAAATCTGGATAAAAAGAGATAATACAATATATATTAGAATAATATTTTATTATAAATCTTTTGAAATTCAAAGCCTATAACCCACTAATTGCTTAACTAAACTCAATAACAATTACTATTTTCATAGTTATAATATCATAATTTCACATTATTATTACAACAGTAAAATAGTCATGTGATTAACAACCTGCAATATCTGAAGCAGATAGCAGAGAAGTATTAAAGGTTGTGAATCATGTGACTATTTTACAATAAGAGGTTAAACCTTCTGTGCTAATGCAGGAGAGAGATTTTGCCATGTCTCATGTAACAAAGAGATAATGCTTGGCTTTTAAATATGCACACCACATGTAATACCTTGTTTTCAGCCCTGAGGATGTTTTGAATAGAACGAACCACAATCAGACTCTCTTAGCCCGAACACACAACAAAAACATAAAAAACCCTTCGATCACGAGATTTTATAAATGTTTACAAGACACTTAATTCACGAGACCAGCTTCCCTCCCTCTTAGTATGTTCCCACCAGCCCACCCATTGTGTTTACTCACCAGCCATCACTCGCCCCCTTCCACCGCCCCCGTACAAAACCTTAACTCAAACCAGAACCCCAACTGTAAACCACCGCCCACCCCAACCAACGCCTCATAGCTAGGGGTCGTCCGACCTAGTTTTAGAAAATACATCTTGTTAGAATAACCTTTTCACTATCCCAGATGACTCAGCACTCTCGGTCATTTTGATCCTGCACTTTTCGCAAATCACTACCATGCTAAGTATGCCTAGCTATAATATAAATTCGACTGTTTTCAGAGACATCAAAGGGAGACCAATGATCAGATATATGTCATGTAGCTATGTTTTTTCCCCCGGCGAGCCTGGTTCCTACAGTCACAGGTTTTGCACTGAGCAAGAGATGGGATACTACACCATAATTATCAACCAGACACAGCAATAGAATCCGTCTCACAGGATAGACCCATTCCATCTCTGTAGAACGGAAGCTTGAGGCACTGCATACAGTACGCTTTCTACATCCTACGAGATCTATATAACATCAATATATATACATACATACATCCATGCACCCACCTCTCAAAGGACACAAAAAACCCCTTTCAACAATCTATAATATCTCCCACATAGCACACTCCTTTCCATCACCACACCAACCATTCCCCACCACCGAGGGGATAGGTGGAAAGATCTCCTTACATGTGCTGTAACATGGCGAATTCTGTGCGAGCAGAAAAAAATCACCCTTCTACCCTCCAGCCTTAATTTCACAGTTCAATATCACGTCAAACACATCCCCCTAGCTTATCGGACAATATGGCTGCGGCAGGTTTTGCTATATAATACTAGAGAGTCCCATCTCGTACCGTGTGAGACTACACTGGTTTCACAGAGCAAACAATGCCATATATATCCCTCGCTTCCTTTGGGAGACCTGATTCCAGGAGACAGACCAATATTAAAGGTAAAAACAACCACTTCGGAGTAGCAAGATCCCTCCCAAAACTTGTCCGGGAATAGCGGTATGATATATGGCAGTTTCGTAGGAATAATTTTTCAGGGCCCGTCAATCATCAAATATCATATGATACCTCCTCCCAAGAAGCAACACTACACCAAAATGCTGGGCAAAAAAGGCCACTCCCATCTCACTTTCCATGCAAGCCCTCTCATGGATCGCTGCATTAAATGTCTACAAGTAGCTGAGAACCTAAGGCTTCAAAGCCTCGAGTTTACCTTTGTCAATTAAACAGAGACTTATCTAGTGCAAGTAATTCTATAGAGAGGAGCTACAAACTTCAAGGTAAACGAGAAATAGGGAGTGGTGCCTGGAGAAAAAGGTACTCAATCTGAAAATTTCCAGGCTTCAGGTGCCCATTAGCAACCCGAATCTCCATATAACCACCCAGGACATTAGCACACAGCAAGCAATGAATGAACCTTCTCACATTTCCGATTTTGCAACAATTGAATACCATGCAGTTATGTAAGACGTGCCATGGGCGGCGAGCGGTGTTAGCCCAATGTGCTACACATGAAACACCATGCCCTCTAAAAGCCACACTGATCAAGTGATAAGACAGGAAAAAGGAAAATAAACAAAAACGCTTTGAAACCCCTCCCTCCACCTTTTTACAAGAGGCCAACTTTTTATTGCCTGTACCGCTCCTGCTTAGGCCGAAAGCCAACGCCCCACCACCTAGTCTTCAGCATCAAAGAGCTGCACACTACACTAACCGAACTAAACGCCATAGCCAAAGCCGCCCATACAGGGTCCAATCTGATGCGTCGGTGGCCCACCGGGTAGAGAACCCCTGCTGCGACAGGCAGGGCAATCAAATTGTAAATGCACGCCCAGAAGAAATTGAATTTGACTCTCCTAAATACTGCTCTGGCAAGTTCGGTCAGGGTGAGCAATGATCGGAGGTCGGAGGATATGAGGACGAATTCTGCGCTAGAGATGGCAACGTCCGAGCCTGAGCCTATGGCAATGCCCACGTCTGCTATCGAGAGTGCAGGGGCGTCGTTTATTCCGTCGCCGACCATGGCCACCACTGCCCGTTTAGAGTTTGGAGAGTTCCTTCTGTGGAAGAGGCGGCCCCAGCGGGTGCGAGGCCGCTTGGGGAGGGTGTTTTGGAGAGTGGCAATTTTATCGGCCTAATAACTCGTTGGCATGATAACTGTGAAACTTTAGGAAAGATACATACCTTTTCTGTGGGCAGTACTCCTGCGATTACATTCTCTGCTGGAATTCCTACCATTGCGGCGACCGCAACCGCAGTCTTCTCATTATCGCCCGAAATCATCCAAACCGATATCCCGCTCCCCCGTAGACTCGACACAACATGTGGCGCTTCCGGGCGGAGTGGATCAGTAGCGCCGAAGAGGGCCGCCAGCCTGTACCCCGATCCAAAGATGTCCTTCTCGGTGGCTCCGCGTTTCCTGACGGCCAGGAGGACAACGCTCTTGCCCGCCAGCTTCCAACTATCCAAGAGCATTGTGTGGAGCTCAATGCCGACGACGCCGTTCTCTTTCATGAACCGCTCACTCCCAATAATGCCCTCGAAAACCTCCCCATCAGGCATCCTAAACACTCCACTTAAACCCTTCCCAGGGTTCTCCTCGGTCTCCATCACCGAAACATCAGTCATTTTCTTCGTATCACAATGTGCCACCACAGCCGTAGCAAGTGGATGTGAAGATCCCCCCTCCAGCTTGTGCGCAATCGCATATACAATCTCCCTAGCCTCACTATCCTCAACGAGTATCCTTTCATTTGTAACCATTGGTTCGCCACCCTTAGTCAAAGTTCCAGTTTTATCAAAAACAATACAGTCCAACCATGAAGACTCCTGAAATGCCTCGCCGCCACCTTTCGCTAGAATACCAAACCGCGCCGCTAACCCTGAGCCAACGAACATAGCGGTTGGCGCCGCAAGGCCGATTCCGCAAGGACACGCTACGACAAATACCGCGATGGCAAATCCGAGGGACCAAACCACCCACCCTCCATGGTCAACATCTAGGTAAGAGTCCGGAAGACTGCCTGATACACCTAATCCGAGCCATACAAGCCATGTTGTGACAGCAAGCAAAGTTACAACGGGTACAAAATACCCAGTCAGTATATCCGCCAAGCGTTCAATCGGTGCACGTCGAGTTTGACCCTCACGAACAACCTTGACAATCTGGTCCAGCATCGAGTCACCACCAATACAATCAACCCGTACGTTGACGACTTGACCTTGGTTGATGGTCCCCGCATAGACAGGGTCGCCTTCCGATTTGGGAACCAGCCTCGCCTCCCCCGTTAATGAAGACTCATCAAATTGCGAGTGACCAGATATGACTGTGCCATCCGCCGGAGGTGATGAGCCACGAACAACGCTAACGATATCACCAACTTCGAGAAGATCCGTGCTAATGGCTCGGGAGCTCCAAGTTCTATTATCTGCGTATTCCGAATTGCTTGGGTCGTTCTCTCCTATCGGTGATTGGGTAGGGCTAGCATTGAAAGTTGCTACATCGGCGGCGATGTCTTCTTGATCTGCCCTCACCACCAAAAGCGCCTCAGACGGCCGTAATCCCCGGAGCAGGTTGACTGCGTCCGCAGTCTTACTCTTGCTATAGGCTTCCAAGAATTTACCTATACCAATTGTTAGCAAAAGCAAAACACCTAAGCCCAGGTTATCACTTACCGATCAGCAAAAACATTGTCAAGAAAACTGTTGAATCAAAGTAAGTGGTAGTGTGCGGTCCAGGATCTGGCTCTTCACTGTCACCCATACCCCCAGTTCCAACCTGCGCCCCCTCGTGTCCGTCAACACCATTGCCCTTCATTGGACGCACGGTTACAGCATCCAAAGCCAACAATGCCACGCTCGCAAAGTATGATATCGAAACCCCCAATGAAATCAACAAGTTCATGCTCCCAAATCTATAAAACCTTCGAAAAATTGGTACCTTGCTCCCCTTCCTCCACAACGCTGTGATTTCATGAATAGCGCGTTCATGGAATACATTAGCCACAAAGAACATGACAGGCGTGCTTAAGAAGAGCAAAGCCCATCCCGTTCTTGTAACGCTTCCGGCCCACACTGGCTCTTGCAGGTACTTTCGGACCCGATCTTCCTTTGGTACTAGGGTCATCCAGACTATTCCAATCATGAAGGTAGGGAACGCAATTATGATGCATATGATCAACCGGATAAGTAGCTGGTTTCTTTCACGAAGTTGTAGTTGGCGGGAACGTTCCTCCATTGTCGGAGGACGGTATACCGATACCACAAACTCGGGGGAGATGGAGGATATCGCAGCGGTGATGTGTCGTAAAGTAAATCCAGGGGGTTGTGGGGTATATTTGATCTGAACGAGCCCAGACTGCCGGGTGATAGGGGCAGTGAGGCTAAGCAGCTCACCCGGGAATGAGGATTCTAGTGCACCAGCGACTTTTCCCGGGCAGTGATCACAGAGCATTCCCTCGACCTTCAGCGTAACTGCTCTCTCCACCCCGACTTGCCCTCTAACCACAGCACTCCCTTCTCCCCCTAAACCGCTGAGAGATCCAAGAGAACATTCGAAGCCCGTCTCTTCCACCTCAAACACAAGCTCCTGTGCTCGTAGTTCCGCCTTGCCTATATCCCCGGCGCTAAACACGACTGTCGCGCTATTACCCATAAGGTTTACGCTCACGGACTCGACCGTTGGGAGGGCTACCAGAACTTCAGTCACCCTATTGGTGCAGGAAGCACAAGTCATCCCACCAACTGACATGACGGCTTCGTACATTTTGTCTGTTGAAGCATGCCCGGGAGATTGCGTATCCTCAACACCACTCTGACAAATCGACACCTCGTTTTTCTTCGAAATTAGTACCTTCCCAGACGTCTCGGTATCATAGCTTTATAGAGAGGAGCAGGACCCACCCAAGCCGTAGCATCATCTTTCCAACCAACTCTCATCGAAGACTGAGACGAAGCCAGCACCTTCTCTTGGTTTGCCTCGTTCCTGCAGAGCTCACAATACTCCAAATGCTTTTCACCCCCAGCCCTCTTATTCCCAGCCACCCCTCGAATCATTGCCTGCATATCCCCGAGCCAGTCGTAAGTATTCCCTTGAAACCCGATTATATGGCCACTCGAAGAAGGCCCTATCGCGGATGTCAGAGCACCCGATTTGCTCTCAACACTGTCAAGCTCAAATTCTGCCTCAAGCAGAGCACGAATGATGTCCAGCGGCGATAGTAGCTGAGCGTGAGTGACGGTAACACTATGGTCCAGGACACTGATAGAAATATCAAGCGGAGGAGGGGATAACTCGGAGAGTAATTCCTCGATAGCACCACCGCAAGTGGGGCAGTGAAGGTTGGATATCAGTAGAGTAGTAATGACGTTCTCCCCCGAGCAGCCCGACAACTGACTTATAGGGCTCCCATTGAGCACGGGCATATTATCAGGGAGGGGTAACGAAGAATTAGGAGATGAGGACAGGACAATTCGTGGCGGGGCCATATCCGCTTTGGAAGCGATCGTTTGCTTCGCTTTGAAGCTCCACCCCAACTCACAGTTTCCGGGGAAAGGGAGTACAGGATCACCGGCTAGCGATTATCGTCAGGGCTTCCCCCCGGTAAGCTATGGTAAGGCAAGGGGAGTTTTTGTATTCTAGGTTTGTGATAACTCGCCTCGTTGTTAATACCCTTATGCAGAACCTTGTTCCCGGAGGGTTAATAATTTTTTTTTAAAAAAAGGGCAATATAACGGAAAGGTTATTCGGAGAAGGTGTGTTCTGAGTGGTTGTGGTACTGTAACCGGGCAGGGTGTGGTTATATAAGTGATAATATATAGGAAAGATGGTGAGGAAGAATTGGTCTAAGAGAATAGAAAAGAAAAATGGAGTAGAGGGTAATGCGCGACAGATTATAATACACCGGTATGAGTTCGAAGCCTTGTAGCTAGTGATAATATTTACCACTAGTGTTGGGTCCTGTGACGGTAGGCTCCGCTTGAATGTCCTGGCCAGCACCAGCAGAGCAGCCCTTCCACCTAGTACAAAAAAATAACCCGCAGGAATATGGGCATATATTCTTGGGAAACCTAGAAGGAAGTGGGCACCCGGATAACTATATCGGGTGAACTAATCCCCGGCAGAGCACATAGTAATACGAGATATATATACTCCAGCGGAGGAACTTCCTCATTAACTATATAATGAAGAGGGGAAAAAAGACATAATCCATCAAAATTCAGAACCCACCGATCTCAAAGCTCCCTTCCCCCCCCCCCATGCAGGAGCAAAGAGCAGGGGGCGAATTCGTGTCTCAGCACTTCTCGCTCAGCGTGAGCAAAAATTGCGTGAAGTTCGAGGGTTATAAGCGCAATCATTGACTTGTGCAGGTAAGCTTTAACTTACTCTGAAACATTCCATTATGACCTGCTCCAGAGCGCAACATGATTCATTAAATTTCATAGGCTTATCACATGCCTATCCGTCAGTACCCCTCGATACCCTGCCTCTCTGTCCAGTGGATCACACCTATGATACCAGTTATCACGACCCTCTTCCCACAAATTCTTATAGTGCAGCGTAATTAGCGTCCACCACCCACATTAGGAGGAGCAGTTTTTGCGGCGGCGGCAGCGGTGGCGGGCAAAACGGTGCCTTGACTAAACTGGGACTGGCCCCACGTGGTGGGTACTGGATACTTCCGTCTTCGGAAATGGATAGCCGTCTTCGTCGGCATTGCCATCAGTGTCGGTACGAGTACTGTAGTCAGTGAGGAATGCGTATGGCGTATGATAGTATTCCCCCTTCGCACCTCTCAGACGGGTAGAGTGTATGATGCTTTCATCGTATCACCAAATGAGATGCGAGTAGCGGAGGCTACCGTATTGCAACGTGGGGCCTTCTTCTGAGCGAAAGCTTGGATGGCTTGGTCCATCCTGAAACTTGGTGATTGCGATAGACATGCTAGTAGAACTATCGCTGTCGGAAGGGGATCCTGTGCACCAGACTACAGCACACCGCCAGCACAGAAGCCATCCACAGAGAAGAATGAATCGGAGATGAGAAATAGCGATACTTGACTAAAATCCAACAGCTACGAGTAGTCTACCATACCGTACCCCCCTCCCCAAGAATCCCCGAGCGAGAAAAAAACAAAAAAACACCCACTCCAACGATACTCGTATCATACATTAAACCCACTACGGTACAGCACCTTGTCCTTAGCCGCCCCTTACAAAAACTCCAAAGGGGCCACTTTTTCTCGCCACCCTAGAGTTAGAATAGCGGTACTGTAACCCGACTCCACTCATGTTAAAGCATAACCAATGTCGGTCATGTCGTCAACTAACCCATGTGAGATATCATACCAAGCCAAATCAAGCCAAGCCTAATATTTTACGCGAAAAACCCGCGAAGACTTCTTGGCTGGTCGGGATAAAAAGGCTTGGTAACCAAAATCCGCCAAAGTTAATATGGGGCAACCCGGTAATTAACGGGCCCACATCTCGGGCGGGTTAGGCTATTTTGACGTTTGGTAATCTATTATATCTAGTCTAGAGTTGGAATTGGCTTAGGCGAAAAGCAGAACACCGGTATCGTGCAAGTTTTTTTTTTTTTTTTTTTTTTTTTGTTAAATCCGTGGTATTGTTTTTAGGTACATGTAAACCAAAGTAAACACTTCCCCCAGGCACAAACCGCTGCATTTGGAGAAGACCCCATGGCAAAGAAAGCCCACCCCCTTCAGCCAAGGGGAAAACAAGTCATCCCAGGTCCCTCTGGTGTGGAACCAACTGCAAATCCCCAACCAAAAAGGCACAAGACAAGAATAACAACCCCAATAATAGGCAGGACACTTGCCCGACAACCTAGTCAGCAGAGGCAGAAGACAACAAGAAAACTTTCCTGAACATCACATGACATAAGAAAGACAAAAGAAAAAATTGTAATGCTACTCGCGTCCGAACCTTCATCATCTCGGGTCATCAGCAAAAAAGATTTCCCTTATGTATATCATACTATGATTCATGTGACAGCTGGTATTACCCCAGAGCCCTATACCTCTCATGCCTTGTAAGATATAAGGTATTGACTGAGCCTCCAGCGGACTCCCAGAGGCACCTACCACTACCACTAAAGCCAAGAGCCAACTGATAATATTAAAATATACATGGTAACCTCATAAAGTATAGTGCTTATCAAATGGTTCATGGGGTATAGGTGGAGGGTCCGGAGCTGACAGGAGTCCCAAGGGGCCTCCGGTAAGACCATTCCACCCTGTGTGTTGTTCTGTTATAGGCTTACTTCTTCTTAATTGTTCCGGTATGGACTCACTATTCCTGAGTTTTTCCGTTGTGGTCTTTTGCCCCCTGAAGTCCCCAATGAGACTCTGAGTGCCCTGAGGTTTGGGAAGGCCAGAGTGCCGAGATTTTTTAGCCCCCACTTAAATCACATTTTACTTTTTTGCTCAGACCTTTTCACAATTAGCTTACACACTAGTTAGAAAAAATTTGACAAAGACCTAATAGGACTCTGGGAGGTGCAAATGAGACTCTTGGAGGCTCGCTTATGTTCTAAGTAGTGCCGAGATTTTTTAGCCCCTGCTTAAATCACATTTTACTTTTTTGCTCTGATCTTTTCACATCTAGCTGCCATACTGGTTAGAAAACACTTGACAGAGACCTAATAGGCCTCTGGGAGGTGCAAATGAGACTCTGGGAGGCTCGCTTATGTTCTAAGTAGTGCCGAGATTTTTTAGCCCCTGCTTAAATCACATTTTACATTTTTGCTCAAACCTTTTCACAACTAGCTGCCAGACTGGTTAGCAAAAACTCGGCAGAGACCTAATAGGCCTCTGGGAGGTGCAAATGAGACTCTGGGAGGCTTGCTTATGTTCTAAGTAGTACAGAGATTTTCAAACACACCACCAATTCCCTGGCCCATTTGCGCTTCTGAAAGGCCCCTTTTACCTTTTGTTCAACCAACTATCTACCTTCTCATCTGTCAACACTTTATTTACTTCACACAAAAGTGGGAAGTCAGAGTGATCTGAGATGATTGGACCTTTAGAAAGACTTAGAACACATTTCACAGGCATTCATGGATGAGTGCCCTCTCTAAAGATGACATTAATGGCTAATACAAGTATTCTACATAATAGCTCGGGCTACAGATGTCCAATCAAGACGGGGATACCACCGTTAGGTTCCCCTCATCGAGAGCATTCATTTGGGCCATTAAATGTCCCATTTGCACCATTTTCAAGGTCCCTTCTTCACACTTTTACACTTGAGCGGAATTTTGAACGTCTGACAATCCTGCAGGTTACCTTAGGCTACAGGTATGCTATCATTAAGCAGATACCACGGTTAGATTACCCTCATCGAGAGCTTTCATTTGGGCTGTTAAACGTCCCATTTGCACCCTTTTCAAGGTCTTTTCTTCACAGTTGTACACTAGGGCGGAATTTTGAACCTCTGACAATCCTGCAGGTTACCTTAGGCTACAGGCATGTTATCACTAAGCGGATACCACGGTTAGATTTCCCTCATCGAGAGCATTCATTTGGGCTGTTATACGTCCCATTTGCACCATTCTCAAGGTCCCTTCTTCACACTTCTACACTTGGAAGGAATTTGGAACCTCTGACAATCCTGCAGGCTATCTTAGGCTACAGGCATGCTATCACTAAGTGGATACCATGGTTAGATTCCCCTCCTCTAGGGCATTCTCTCGAGCCTTTAAACATCCCATTTGCGCCGTTTTCCGGCTGTTCTTTCTCTCTTATCTGTATATAGTATAGTAGTAGCAAGTTTAGTGGTAAATTGTTAGGCATACCAGAAGGCTTAGCCTTCCCTTAGTGAATAAAGACCTATAGTTACCCTACCTCAGGATTCTGAGTTCAAAAGGACAAGCCAACACCCCCCTCCCGCACCAGCGTTGGGACGGTGCTACATCGGCAGACGCCGCAGTAGTTGCGTCCCCTTACCAAAGACATGGTCATTGGAGCCCTCCTCGTAACCCCATATACGTCACGGCCGTCGGTCCGACCGGATCCCGTTCGCAGGATATATGAGGGAAGACCTTTGGCGAGCTTATGCAAGTGGTTAGAGCCAGATTGGTCGACATCGCATAAGGTTACTGAGCACTAAAGACGAGAGTCGCGAAAGTGGTCACTAAGTAACGGGACGTTTTCACGGACAATGGTTAGGCAACACATTCTATACTCCACGCTCTCGCGATGAAAGTCGCAGAAGTGAATGGTGTTGTCGGATGAGGTAGTTTGAGAAATCAGGCATACCCGCACTCACACAGGTCAATAGTATCCGTAGGATGCTGACAGAACCATACGATAACGATATGACTATGGAGGGATAATGGCTATTGGTGCAATTATCGTAACAAGTCTATCTTATGCCTCGCAGATGTCGGTTGCAGAATATGTCTGCAATGCTGAGAGGTTCGATAACAAAGCTGGCCCCTTTGTTGGTTCGATCATGGAGACCATTCTGCGTATGC
>Ga0307509_10003726_pt1 | contig 22754 bp, 19 predicted proteins | sample 10_EM_MG_FD_202245 | JGI IMG/M metagenome (GOLD analysis project Ga0307509, IMG submission 202245) | Populus trichocarpa ectomycorrhiza microbial communities from riparian zone in the Pacific Northwest, United States - 10_EM | ecosystem: Host-associated > Plants > Roots > Unclassified | place... | reverse complement strand
CCCCCCGTATTTCAAAGTGCTGCCTTCAGTAATTGCCGTCCCCCTGGGTAAGCCTACCGTCACAATAACTCCACTGTGATATCATGCTTCCCTTCGGTCCAAGGAAATCGTATGCAATGGGAATACGTGCAATATCACATACCCATCCCAACCTCTATATAGATTTCCTTATGTAGCCGAGTTAAGATTTCTGAATTTCCGTTTTTAATCCATAATTTAGTGTTGACCGAGAGCGGGGGGTTACTAAGACATGCCGGTATGGCTTAAGATTCCCATCATATTATTCACCTTTATCCCTCTCCGTTTGTAAATCCTCTTTCCCAATTTTCTACTCCCTTCCTTTCCAAAAATTCCCCTTTTTTCTTTTCCTCCCCCGATCAATTGTACTAGTAGACATAAGGGCTGTTTATATAGATACCCGGATAGACAAAATATATAAACCCCAAGTACTTCTCACTCGTATTATCCAAAGCGACGCAAAAGCTAGATGTGAACTGCTCAGGTATAGTGACGATCAACCGAACACCGCGGACAAACTTTAGTGAACATAGTGCCCCACAAAGGGAAATTAATACTGGTGCGTCCGATAGATATATTGGTCATGTGAAATTTAGGCTTAAAGTAGCCTGATGACAACATTCACAGGAGAAACTTATCGAAAGAGCTTGGGCGTTTGCATGTAGATTGGGGCCATGTGTGCGAACACCTGAAACCAGTATTTTGTTCAAATAAGAACCTCTCCCCCACGACACCGATGCCCTTGCAAAATTTTGAAGCTTAAGTTACCAGAAATTTGGAGCTATGATAGTCTGCGCAGAATCAGCTTCACTTGATAAGCCCTAGCATGACTGACACAATGAGGCTCAGACTTTGGATTCTCCGCTACAGGTAGATATATTTATATCACAGCCCGTTAGAGTGTTGAGAGGAAAGTGTAAAATCAAAATGGCCATTTCCCTCAGCTACACCGCGGACCGCAAAACACTAGTGCAATGATCAACCGGTGGTGAACGGCGTTCGAGAACCGAAGTTATAAATTATGATACATTTCGCAGCACCTTTGGATCAGACAAATAAAATAACAAGGACAATAGCTACCGCCAACACCGTCCTCAAACTAGACACCACCCAGAACCCTGGAGGATTTCGCTGTCACAATGCGGTGCTCGCGCAGGAAAAGCCATGTCTTTTTTCAGTCATTTATTTCTACGTGCACGGAGTAATGTTAGATTGAACAACGGGCCCGGGATATATGACTAAACTTACGCTTGTATCAAGAACCTACCGCCCAGCAATTTTTCCTTCCTCCATGAGTTGGAAGACTTGTGTGAGCTCAGAGAGCTTCCCGACCTTGAAGGGGGCGTGGATGAGGCCGCGGGCGAAGAAGCCGATGGCTTCCCGAGTGTCGAGGCGGTCACCGACGGAGGACCCCTTGATGGTAATCATTCGGATGATCGTCGTGAATACTTCGGCCGAAATGCAGGCTTTCGGAGGGAGACCTGCGCAGACTACCGTTCCATGAGACTTGCAGTACTATTATTCACCCCAGGTGTCGATTATCTAGCTCTTTTCTTTTAAGGGGGAGTGGTTTCAGGGCAGATTTACCTCAGCGGCTTGTTGGAAAGGTTTCTCTCTCACGGCGAGGAGGTCAGCGTGGGCCCAAGCTCCCGGTTACAGATTTGGCCTTTGCCACTACATTACCTTTCGTGGAGTCCAGGAATTCCTCAGCACCGAGTGTGTTGAGAAACATTTCTTTCTTTTGCCTACCGGTGGCTAATTGAAAGCTATTAGGCGCAATATACCAAAGCAATGGGTTTCCGTGTTATAGCCTCGGTGCTGGAAGCGAAAATATCCTAGGGTAAGTACAACAAGGGAGCCGAGGCCACTGCCGGCGCCAGCGGTGGCTGTGGTTTGGCCGGCACGGACATCGGGTTCTGTGGGGGCTTTATGAGCCTAAATTTCTGCTGCCTAATAGAGGGATCCCGGAGCACAAAGTTAGGGATCGCTATCTCTGTGACAATAGTGTTTACCACGGCAACAAGCGAACTTGAAAAATAGATGTTTGCTTGTTGCAACGTGGGTTAGGGCACGCTGCCATTGTTTACCTCACCAAAAAAATTCGGCATCTCCTAGCTTAACTAACCGAACTTTAAGCGTAATATGATACGTGCTCTCTTAAGTGAGACCTGAGCCCCAACCCGTGACTCGTTGCCGTCGCAACAAGCTAGAACCAACTTTCTTGCTCCGAAATCCATCCAATAGTCAGTTAGGTAGGGATAATAGGAATTATCGGGTACAAACAGCGATTCCGGCAGGGAGAATCGGAGCAATCGCCTCCAACGGCACTCCTATCGAGTCCTATGGCAATTCTAGCGACATGTGCGACCTCGCCAATGACATTGCTGCAAACTACCATCCACAGTGTACCCGGAGAAGAGAGCATTTTTGTACTGCACAAGGGTTTATCTCCGGCCATGCCTGTTCCACGTTAGTAAGGTTGAATAGAAGCCGGATGTGAATAAACTTGCAGTGACAGCAGCTTCCGTTGCCCCACTTGATTCCCGCGTGCTCGCCTACTTTGATCACAACCAGTTCGCCCACAACGACGCCTTGGAGACGGTCGGGGGCGCACTGGTACACTTTTTTTAGTTAAATCAAAAGATCGACCAATCAGGTTTTTATCTTAGTGCGCGAAGGCCGGTCAACTATTATGCTGTAGTACCACACTCAAATCCGACCTGTCACCGTTCTAATAAGGTCAACTCACCAAAGATAACCATTTATATAATACTTGTAATACAGTCGCCACCTCATAGCCCATGGCCAAAGCATACCTCATTTGAAAACGGAATTTGGTCTCAAACCACAATTTCAAATCACAATCCCGGTGTGCCAAGCCCCCACTAAGCCTTTATGCTTACCGTATGTTGGCTCACCTACCGTAGTGCCTCAATGGAGGAGGCAAGGAGCACAGACAAGCCTTTTACAACTCCGGACGTCCGAATTCCGATGCAGCAAACCAGCACCACCCTTCCCGAATATGCCTCCCTGTATTCGGGAATCTAGGCAACAAGGGACATTTCATACCACGCAAAACTTCTTGCGCTAAAGTTGTTTGACAACTAGAATAACCATATGTCCACTTAAGCCCTCTTGAAAGCGCAGGCAATGTATGGTTACCGTGCTGACTTCGACAAACCTTCCCTATTCGATGGCCTACACCTGCGTCAATTTTTAGAATCGACAAGATTATAGCTCATTTAGTAGAGGTGGAAGATTGTGATATCAACCAAAAACACAGCTCGTAGTACATCTCGGGTGTGGGTTCCTAAGAATGGGCACGAGGGAGTGGTGAAAATACTACTCGAAAAGGATGACAACAACCTCAACGAGCCTCATGATGGCAGCCAAACACCACTCGGCTGGGATGTTCGCTGAGGCTACGCAGTAGTGATAGCACTACTCCAGCCTCTCCTATATCCTTTATACCACCTCCCCAAGAACCATAACTGCTCCCTAAGCCGTTCTGCGGCGGCCGCCGCCGCACGCCTCCCACTCCAGCTCAACCTCCTCCCGCACTTTAAAATGCCACCCCGTGGTAATACCGTCCCCAGGAGAAAGTTAGCCCGCCACCACAGAATCCTTGCCTAAATGTAAGACTTCCCTTCGGTCCAAGGAAATCCCACGCAATCGGAATACGCGCATGTATCATATACCCACCCCAAACTCTGTACGGATTCCCTTACCCGGTCGAGTTAAGATTTGTGAATTTTTGTTTATTGTCCGGAGCTCAGTGTTGGAGGGGGGCTATTAAGATAACTCGGTATATCTTGGGATTTCCACCATATCCGGTTTTATTCTTTTCCAGTTGTAAATCCTCTTTGCGCATTTCTTGTTCCTTCTTTTTCTTCCAACAATTCCCTTTTCCCCCTTTTCCCCCAATCAAAGTGTAGATATGAGGGTCTTTCAATGGATGCTGAAATAGGGAAAATATATCAAGTGCAGGTATTTCTGTAGAAAGTGACTCAATACCAGCCGTTAACCCGGTACGGTGATGATTGGCTCCCATAATGGCCAAGGCTCGATGAAGGCCATGCTCCCAAGCCACTGCTTTCCAGAGATGAGAAGTGAGTTTGAGAGACTGCGCACTCTTTTTAGTCTTCTCGCCAGGTAAAATTAATACTGTAAGGAGTCTTCCAGCTGTAAAATTAAGTAACTCCCATTCTCCGAGTATTATAATATTCTGAACTTTGAAAGCTCGCTGCTTAGCCAAACCCTTCACAAATGGTCTTGAATGTGGATTGCCTGCATGGCATACGATCCGGGACAGTGTCTGTAGTGTTCAAGGGCCGTTTAAATGAATTGCTTTTGCATACCTTACCTAGAGTGATGTAGAGGAGCTAAATTGCCTTGGTATGCAGTAGCGGTCCCATTTTAAAAATACTCCGATATTACCAAGAGCACGCTGGGTACGCTGACATGTATCCTCCGGTCTGCCGGCACTTAGTTTGGCCCCCCGAATACGCCAAGGTTGCATCTCTGAACTAGGCTCAGTAGCTGTTGTTAGAAGCTCTGATAGGGGTGGTGGCACGATCGTGTAGGCGTAGCTATAGGAGAAGGATGTCGTGGTGGCTATTCCCTATGGAGGTTTCTAACTAGTATTTACTTATGTAGTGAAAACTCTTCATGTATCCCCCTATACACATTTCATGCTTTAGAGCACTCACTCGTCCATACTTTAGTGTTCCTCCATACCATGTGGGCTTCTCGTTGCCTGCGCTCCTCTCGGCTCCTAATACAACACCTTACTACTGGGACTATTATGCCATCAAGCTCTACTTCCTTTCGCCAGCCCCTATTATAGCCTTTTCTGAAACACTCCGCGGGCTATCTAGATCATGTGATAAGGTCGCTGCCCTATGCTCACAGCCTAACATTGCACTTTCTTCCTTGATTGCTAGGAGGAGACACTCACCGCCTACCAAAAGTACAGCAATCCTAGAAACATAAACAGAACGAAAGCAAGGAAAAAAGGAGAATTTACATTTAAAATTCGCGAAAAAGGACAAACGGAGGGAGAGGGGACGGGGTCAACGTGCACTTTGAGATAGTGGATGGTACGCAACGGGGTCTCCTGCGAGGTCCCGAGGAACTTACGATAGTTCAATTATATGGCACGCTATGTAAATCCATTGTGAACACTAACTTAAGCGAGTGATGGTCTGTGACACCTTCATGGACAACAGAGGAAAAGGCGTTGATAACTAAGCTACAAGGGCAAAGCATGGAGTACGGAGGTGTAACAGTGATTATGAGCATGCTGGAGCAGAGTTAATTTCTAGCTTGCGCATAATAATTATAATAATATTATATGAAATACTAAGATACACTACTACACAAATAATAGGAGTCCTGCTTAATTCGGGGGGTAGGGCTATGTTGTGCATTTCAGAGTTGTTTACCAGAGATTTAATGCGCTACAGCGGTGAGTTAGTTTAGTGGTAAGTTCTAGGCCTTGAGTTATCCTAAGCTTTGATAAGAAATATTCAATGACTCTTTGAATTATTGCTTGGGTTGGTTGTTGAACGGTATTGGGCTCTGGCGAACTTGCTCTTTGATCATTTGGAGCATAGAGTGGATTATTGTAAGTGTAGCAACTTGCACTACGAGGACTAAGACTGCACTGCGCTGCACGAGTAGTGCACTTGGAGATGAATATCAAAACATACTCACAGTCTCTATGGAACAAGTAGGTAGTGGTATGAAGAGCTTTCCGCCCTGCCTCGATATTAGGAAGGATTATACTGTGGTTAGGTGTCATTTAAATTTTCGACTAACTCATACGGATTGATGTATTAGTATACCAAGCCATTCGGTTCCATCGCAGCCGCGCGAGGATGGTCCCTGATTGCAGTGGAATATTAATGCTGTACTGTACAAGTACTGTACCACGCGATGATGGGTCGGGGGGCGCAGCATTTCCTGATACTAAAGTAGTAGGCACAAGAGGGGGCTTGGGGGGACAAATTTTGGGAACATTGATTGGACGGTTCCGAAGTATTTTTGAGGTTCCACAAAAGGCCCCCGCTTTTCTTCAGCACTCAACCGTCCAACCAACCGAACAACTCAACTCCCTATCCTCAACAAGCTTCCAAGTAGCGAAGATGTCCCATATTAACTCCTTCAATCCTACCAACTCTTTTAACAACGTGTGGAACAATTGTACCATTGCCGATAGCCGGTCTCAAATCTTGGCCTGGCTATCGCCTCTAGAGCCCAGACTGCGGCACCAGGACATTCGAGACCGCCGAGTCGAAAATGTAGGGGAATGGCTCTTACAGGCCGAGGAATTTAGAAGTTGGTACGCAAGTGGTGGGCGAAGTGAATCTGATAATGCAGCTTTATTTTGCTACGGTGACCCTGGAGTCGGCAAAACTTACATTAGGTAAGAAGGGAGATTCTCGAGGAAAGAAGGGAAAGGACAAGTGCTGACACCCCGTGATAGCTCATTGGTGATAGACAGGTTGTGCGATCAGGCCCGGAGGAAAAATGCCGCCGTTGCGTGCTTTTACTTTGACTTTGCCTCCCGAAGGGAGCAATCATCGACGAGTATGCTGGGCGCCCTTCTTAAACAGGTTTTGGGGGGTGTGGAAGAGATACCGAGGGAAATATCGCAGGCCTATGAAGACCAGAAAATGGTCGTTGGTGGACGGGGACTACAACTTTCCGACATTGCAAAGATGCTGCAGACTACCTCTTCCGAAAGACTTACATTCATCTGTATCGACGCTATGGATGAATGTGCACCAGAACACCGAGTCAAGATCCTTAATTCGCTTGATCAAATCCTCCAAAAGTCTCCGGGTACTCGAATATTCATGACCGGGAGGCAACACGTTCAAGCCGAAATTGTAAAGCGCCTTGCCAGACGAGTAGCGAGTATAGCCATCACTCCCAGGAAAAGTGATGTTATCGGATACCTTCATACCATGCTGAAGGAGGACATAAATCCTGACGCGATGGACAGTATTCTGGAGGCAGAAATTCTGAGGAAAATTCCCGAGGATGTTTCTGAAATGTATGTGGAGCCAATGACACATCCGAACCTACCTCAATTTATCCACTGACAGATACTGGTCTAGATTCTTGCTAGTCTCGCTGAATATCGATGCGATCCTACAAGAACCCACTATCCATCGCAGACGACAAAAGCTCAACTCGATGACGGATGGCTTGGGGCTGGGGGATGCTTACAGTGCAACACTGGATCGGATAAAGGGACAGGGTGGGGAGAAAGCGAGACTTGGAATGGCCGCTTTGATGTGGATCTCTCACGCGGAGCGGCCCTTGAAACCCGATGAACTGCTTCGCGCCCTAGCAATCGAGATAGGGTCGCCGGATCTCAACAGCGATAATATTCTTTCAATAGGAACCTTGTTAGCCTGCTGCCAAGGACTTATTGTCATAGACAAGGAGGCTTCCATTGTCCGATTAATTCACTTTACCCTTCAAGAATACCTCCGGGCACTTCCCCAGCTCTTTGGCGCCGCTCACTCGACAATTGCAGAAGCCTGCTTAAGTTATCTGAATTTGCAGCAGGTCAAGGCTCTCTCAACCACTCCATCTCCCGATCTCCGGGGCACACCATTTCTCGAATATTCTTCTCTGTATTGGGGAACCCACGCAAAAAGGGACCTTTCGGACCGCGCGAAAATTCTTGCGCTAAAGTTATTTCACGACTACAATAACCATATATCCGGTAAAATCCTCTTGGAACAACGAACGCGGTCTCATTACACAGTTAATCTTGAGAAAATTTCCTTATTCAGTGGTTTGCACTGTGCATCAATGTTTGGGATCGACGAGATTGTGGCTCGCTTGATAGATGTGGAAGGTTGTGACATCAACCAAGGCGATTGCGATGGCAATACACCTCTCGTGTGGGCTGCTTGGAGTGGGCACGAGGGAGTGGTGAAAATACTACTCGGACGGGACGGCGTCAACCCTAACAACTCGGGCAGAAAAAGGCATACGCCACTATCTTCTGCTGCTTCATATGGGCACGAGGGAGTGGTGAAAATTCTACTCGGACGGGACGATGTCAACCCCGAAAAACCGGGCTTCCTCGAACAAACACCACTCTGCTGGGCTGCTGAGAATGGGCACGAAGGAGTGGTGAAAATACTACTCGGACGGGACGACGTCAACCCGGAAAAGTCGGACAATTATGGGAAAACACCACTCTGCCATGCCGCCAAGAATGGGCACGAAGGAGTGGTAAAAATACTACTCGGACGGGACGACGTCGACCCCGACAGCCTGAGATACTGGGGGAAAACACCACTCTGTTTGGCTGCTGAGAAGGGGCACGAGGGAGTGGTGAAAATACTACTCGGACGGGACGACGTCAACCCCGAACAGCCGGATGACCTTGGGCAAACACTGCTCTGTTGGGCTGCTCAGAATGGGCACGAAGGAGTGGTGAAAATTCTACTCGGACGGGACGACGTCAACCCCGAAAAGCCGGATGACCTTGGGCAAACACCGCTCTGTTTTGCTGCTAAGAATGGGCACGAAGGAGTGGTGAAAATACTACTCGGACGGGATAACGTCAACCCCGACAGCCCGAGATACTGGGGGAAAACACCACTCTGTTTTGCTGCTGAGAAGGGGCACGAAGGAGTGGTGAAAATACTACTCGGACGGGACGACGTCAACCCCAACAAAGCTGATGAGGAGGGCCGAACACCACTCAGTTGGGCTATTCGGGGGGGCCATGCGGGGGTGGCAGCACTGCTCCAGCCTCTCGCACCCACTATCCCCAGCACCACCCCGGAACAACAGGCCACCGTCCCCCTTACCCCCTCGGACCACCTGTATAATACTTCACATGCTACCTCTATAAGGACCACACCTACTCCACAAACCCGTCCGCTACGGCCATCGCCCCCCTCCTCCCATCGCCGCACGGCCTCCCCCCGTATTTCAAAGTGCTGCCTTCAGTAATTACCGTCCCTAGGGGTAAGCCTACCGTCACAATAACTCCACTGTGATATCATGCTTCCCTTCGGTCCAAGGAAATCGTATGCAATGGGAATACGCGCATGTATCACATACCCATCCCAACCTCTATATAGATTTCCTCATGTAGCCGAGTTAAGATTTCTGAATTTCCGTTTTTAATCCATAATTTAGTGTTAACCGAGAGCGGGGGGTCACCAAGACATGCCTGTATGGCTTGGGATTCCCATCATATTATTCCCCTTTATCCCTCTCCGTTTGTAAATCCTCTTTCCGAATTTTCTACTCCCTTCCTTTCCAACAACTCCCCTTTTTTCTTTTCCTCCCCCGATCAATTTTGCTAGTAGGCATAAGGGCTGTTTAGATAGATAACCGGATAGACAAAATATATAAAGCCCAAGCACTTCTCACTTGTATTATAGAAAGCGATGCAAAAGCTAGATGTCAACTTCTCATCTACTGTGACAATCGGCCTCTACCGCCGACAAAGTTTAGTAAACATAGTGCCTCACTAAGGGAACTTAATACTAGTCCGTCGGGTAGATATATTGGTCATGTGAAATTTAGGCTTAAAGTAGTCGTAGCGTGATGGCAACCTGCACGGGAGAAGCATATTGAAAAGGCTTTGGGCGTTTGCATGCAGACTGGGGCTGTGTGTGCGAACCCCTAGAAGCAGTAGTTTTTTTCAAACAAGAACCTTTCCCCTATGATATTGATGCCCATGCAAAACCCCAAAGCTTAAGTTACCAGAAATTTGGAGCTATGATACTCTGCGCAGAATCGCCTTCACTTGATAAGCCCTGGCATGACTGACAAAATAAAGCTCAGACTTTGGATTCTCCGCTACTAGTAGATATATTTATATCACAGCCGGTTAGAGTGTCGAGAGGAGAGTATAAAGTCAAAATGGCCATTTCCTTCAACGCCTCGGTGGTTCGCTGCGCGTTTTGAGGTACTAGTACAATGATTGACCGGCGGTGAACGGAGTCCGAGAACTCAAGTTATAATTTATGGTACATTTTGCAACACCTTAAATCAGACAAATAAAACAACAAAGACAACAGCCACCGTCAACACCGCCCTCAAACTAGATACCGCCCAGAAGCTTGGAAGATTTCACTGGCGCAATGCGATACTTGCGCAGGAAAATACTTGTTTTCTTCATTCATTTATTTCTACATGCAGAGTAATGTTAGATTGGAAAACCGGCCCGGGATATATGAATAAACTTACGCTTGTATCAAGAACATAGCGTCCAGCAATTTTTCCTTCCTCCATGAGTTGGAAGACTTGAGTGAGCTCAGAGAGCTTCCCGACCTTGAAGGGGGCGTGGATGAGGCCACGGGCGAAGAAGTCGATGGCTTCTTGAGTGTCAAGACGGTTGCCGACGTAGGATCCCTTGATGGTAATCATTCGGATGACCGTCGGGAATACTTCGGCTGAAATTCGGGCTTTCGGAGGGAGACCTACGCAGACTACCACTCCGCGAGACCTGCAGTACTATTATTCACCCCAGGTATCAATTACCTAACTTTTTTTCCCTTAAGGCGGAGTGGTTCTAGGGCAGATTTACCTCAGTGGCTTGTTGGAATGGTTTCTCGGTCACAGCGAGAAGGATGACAGCGTGGGCACCAAGGCCCCCGGTTACAGATTTGACCTTTGCCACTACATCACCTTTCGCAAAATCCACGAATTCCTCAGCACCGAGTGTGTTGAGACACATTTCCTGCTTTTCGCTTCCGGTATCGATGGCTATAACACGGAAGCCCATTGCTTTGGCATATTGCACCTAATAGCCTTCAATTAGCCACATATAAGCAAAAGATCCTGGGGTAATTACAGCAAGAGAGCCGAGACCGCCGCCAGCACCGACGATGGCTATAGTTTGACCTGCACGGGCATCAGATTCTTTAAGGGCTTTATAAACCTAGTAGGGTCAGTTTGGCAGGGGCAATAGGAGTTATGGGGTACAAACAGTGATCCCGGCACAGAGAATCGGAGCAATCGCATCCAACGGCACTCCTTTGGGAATTCTGGCGACATGTGCGGCCTTGCCAATCGCATATTGCTGGAAACTGCCATCCACAGTGTACCCCGAGAGTAAAGCCTTTTCGCACAAGGGTTCGTCTCCGGCCATACCTGCTCCACGTTAGTAGCTGTATAGAAGCCAGACGGGAATAAACTTACAGAAGTCGCAGTGGCCGCAACTTCCGTTGAGCCACTTGATGCCCGCATGGTCGCCCACCTTGATCTCCTCAACGAGTTCGCCCACAGCAACGACAACACCAGCACCTTGAAGACAGTCAGAAGCGTTCCGGTACACTTTTTTAGTTCGATCAAAATATCATACCTTCGTGACCACCAATCAGATTTTTCTTAATGCGCAAAGGCCAGTCACCCTTCCATGCCTACTCATTGTTAATAACCTCCCATCGCGGCAATCCAACAGGGGCTTTTACGTGAAGATCGGTATGGCAAACTAGGATCTAAATCAATAACGGGAACCAAATATCAAGCCAAATTAGATCTCGCAACTCACCTCCAGTATATTTGATGTTGATCAAAACCTCATCCGGGCCCGGTTTTGGAACCGGAACCTTTTTGTACTCAATTGGGTCGTTGTGGTTCTTAAAGATTTGTGCATATTGCTCGCTGGGAATAGACATGGTTGGTAAATTGGATAGGGAAATTGTAGTTTCGAGTGAATTGGGTACAAGACTATTGCGAGTGAGGAGGTACTTATAATTCTAGGAAAAATAAAATGTTTGCCTCCAACTAGTTAAAAGTGTTGCCTGACAATGATGTCTATCTTACACCCGTCCCGTCGATGACGCAGCCCTCCCATGTGGGGGTAGCGTGTTTGTGGAGTGATTCCGGGAGAGATTTGCCCTGGGCTTCTTACATCTTCTGCCCTAACCTCGTGCGGTACCGGTATCCGCATCGCCGTGTCTACCGAAACGAGTACAATACAGAACACTCGATCCAGCCGTGTAGAGTTTCTTTAGCTACCAGATCTAGTATCCTTCTCTCCAGCTCAACGGAGAATGAGCTCATTACCGAAGACGAAAGCAGGATTTCCATTTTATCCCAAGCGCCCCTCTCCAGAGTAAATCCGACACGCTACTATAAGAATAAACTGGGGTGATTGACAGCTGATTCTTGCGCCCCGGAGAATCGGATGAGGGGCGGTTGCGACGCTAAGAGGAGTGTGGTCACAGCCGGTTGGTTTTCGGCAGCCCTAAGCTTAATCGCTTACCGACCAACCAACGATCAGGCGGGGTAATATCGGAGATCCTTCCGCAGAATTGGCGAATACCGGTACACTGGGGCTGGGGAGTTCTTTCGCCACTCGCAATAATAGGGCTGTGAGCTTTGAGGTTGATAGGAGGCACGATCAGTAGGGACTATCAGGAAGGGTCGGCGGGGTCGAAGTTAGCAAAAGGCAAACGCAGCGAGATCCCAAATCAATACTGTATTGTGCAATAGTGCTCTACTACGGTAGAAACTTGAATAATTCAACCGTGTGCTTTGTCGTTGGACTTTCCTCTCTGAGTAAGGTCAAGAAACTTTTGTTTTTTTGTCCCGGAAGGGGGAAAGGGGCCCCTGTTCCAGAGAAGGAAATTCTGGACTTCATAGCACACAGTTCAATTATTCAAGTTTCTACGGTAGCCGACCTCAATTCAAAAGTATCCGGACACCTTGACACTGATTGCTATTCGTCTTGGCGCAAAGTGTCCGGATATTAAAAATTAAAAAAACAGCGACCGTAGTACAGTACATCACTAAGGCCTGGGCTCCTGGCTCTACAGGTACGGTACTTGAGTAAAGTTGGCGCACCAGAAGTACCATACCGTCGGATCCCCCCCGTGGATGGCGTCCTTCGGTGGCGGTTGGCAAAAAGTTTTATCACGGTCCTAATGGCACCGAAAGCATAGAAAAAGTTGAAAGAAAGAAAGGTCAAAAACCATCCACTTCTCAGGATAATCCATGTCCTCGTCTCTCCTGATATCCGCAGGGCCTCCATTTATATGATACCACAAATTTAAAAACAAATGTCGGAAAGGCTGACGCAAAAACAATTACGCATGCATAAGCAATCTCGCACGCAACATTTTGAGTCTCGCAACACCTCGGTACTTGTACCTGCGCACTTCTATTCGCGCATTTGGAAAAGTATTACGCTATGGCAATGTCTTGGCGGTAAAAAAGGTATGATACTACGGTAAGCTCTGCCAAACATTCACAGCTCAAATTAGACTATGCACAACATCTTGCACCAGCATGATACCTTCATTGCTGCCAAGACATTTCCTCAACGCTTCTCTGTCAGCGAAGACTTTGCGAATAAAAGTGTGCTCGTGCAAGTACACATGGGTATGTTTTGGTATGCTACAGGATGGTTAACCTACGGTACAAAATCATCCCTATCTTGCACAAAAACATGTTTGTAGGCAATTGTATGCCTACTCTAGGACTTTCCTAAAAAGGTGATTTTCAAGCGACACCGGCAATCTGCATAGTTGCCCTTTGGTGTTAGAGAAATTGATAGAGAGCAATGGTGAAACGAAACTACTTGCGCATTGCAAAAGTTTCTGGAAGTGTGGAGAAAAGACTTGGCGCATTTTATTAGGTCGCCACATCTAGGTTAGTAGTGCCAAGCTAAAGTCCACATGTCCGGAAACTTTTGTAATGCGCAAGCAGAATAGGTCTTCTCGAAAAATAAGTAGCGCAGACTCCAATAGAGCCTTGACGAATATCAGCCGGTGACGAACAAGAATCAGTGGCAGGTATTTTTTAATGTTTTTTTTTGCTGCCTTACCGTATTTACTGGAATAATTGAACCTCACGCTAGGATGTTGGAGCTCCCTCTACAGGGAAGGTCTGGCACTTTTTTTGTTCTTCCCTTTCTTAAGCTAGGTCTTAAGTGGTCAGTTCCCGCGGTGCGTTCGCCCCCTATCCAAGAGAGGGAATTTTGGACGTCTTAGAGCGAGGCTCAATTATTCAAGCAAATACGGTACAGTACACCTGTTTGTCCCCGGCTGATATTCGTCACGGCCCCATCGGTGACAGTATCCCTTCACTCAACTCCGGGCGCTGGCAAAACATCAAGGAAGTTTAGGTTGCCCATGACAAACGATATTAGATTTTAAATAAAAATTACCAACAGTCTAACCACCGCCCTATTTACAATTTATTCCACCAGCCTCTGCTTCTAAATTCCCGGGGCAGAGCTTCCGCGGTTGATACCTTGTGTGGTTCTCCTCCGTAACCTTTTGGATACTTTCGCAAACGAGACTCCATATATCTCAAGTGCATCAGGACAGACATCCACCTCCATGGTCAATCCGCCCTTACATCCACAAATACACAACAAAACTAGCAATTGATAAACCAAGGAGGGCCATCTTGGAGACAACCACGACTGAGCTAGCAGACTTCTTGGAACTCTCACCACCTGTACCAGATGTTGTGCATTGCTCTGCCGGAGGAATCTGAATATACAACTTAGTATAGAGAAGTGCAGTTTCAGAAAATGGATAACATACCCCCTCTAGATAATGGATGACCCCGTTCTTCGCAATAACATTGGGTGTGGAGACCCGGACGCCATTGACGAGTATGTCAGCACCATTTCGTGTGATACGCATTGAGCCACCACCTCTCGTGGACAAGCAAAGGCCATCGTTCATATCCGGGGCATACGAAAGGCCGTCATGGACGAGCCGGTTCAGATCCGCTGACCCCGGCAGATTTGCCGGATCCAAAACAGAATCCTGGAGAGCGAAGATTGTCACCATCCGCGTTTCGGATAGCTGTGTCAACAGACCCGCGTTCTGCAATGCTGTGGACCACAGCCGGCCACTGGTGTTGGCAAAGACAGTTTCAAGCGCATGTGGATTAGTGAAAAATCTTCAACAAGGTTAGCTCACATAGCACATACTGATCCAGGCAGCAAGCTTACCCATCGCATCTCTTGATAATACCATGTTCAAAAGGTATCTGCCCGGCATACACCATTGTGGAATTTCCGAATCCGGAGGTGATGCGGACCGTACCATTCTGGCCATCCATCGGGTTTGAGACCACACGAGCCCCTTCGCCAGGACCAAGGTCGACATACTTGGTTTCACCCACCAGTGTGGTCTTAAGAGTGAGTGGTATGTTTTGGATATCTGGATCGCCCTTTGGTTTCTCGGCAAACTGCTGGCTAAAATTAGGATCAACACGTACTTCGCGGTGGGCCAATCGCTGTGGACCCCCTTGCAGGCGCTTGAGGAATTCGACAACGGACTGGGTAGTTGGTGCGAAGACATAGTATTCTTTGCCTTCCTCGAGACCTTCAAAGACAGATGGTGCTTGCGCCAAAAGGTCCCCGAAGGCTTTGGTATCAGGGCCCTTTGCGAGTGCTGAAAGTATAGCATCTTTAACGCTGCTGGAGGCAGGCTTGTGATTCGCTACAGTTTGAAGGGGGAGGACTTCCCCAGAGTGGGTCAGGGTCACAGCATCATTAGAGATGGTGGCCGTGATGGGACCGTAGGTGGTGGTAGCTGGTGCTGCTTCTTTCGGTGCCACTGAGTCCTCATCAACTGCAGGGTATGATGAGGGTGGTGGGCGATTAGTGGAAGGCGCCTTGGACGATGCTTTGCTTAGGTTGGAGCTTGATGAGCGGCTTGCCCTGGAACTTGAGGATAAGCGTGTAGAAGACACTTGCGCCGAAGTCGGATAATTGGATGGTCTTGAGAAACTAGCCGGAAGCTGAAGGCCACTATTTCTGGCACAGGTTTCGGGATCAAGTTCGTTGGGGCAGCACAGACCGTTAAAAAGACAGTAGGTTCCAGGTATACACCCTAAAGCAGTTAACTACTCTTCCTTGAATCCCGGGAGTATCTAACATACTGTAGCTAGTTCTAGGGTTACAACAAGTTGCCCCGTTTTTGATATCATAACAATTATTTCCACATGAGGCCCAGCCAATCGATTGGCAGGTACCACTGGAACGGGTACTGATCGGAGGCTTGAATGCAGTAGTTGTCGGTCCGTTCTGACGAACCAGGACGCGGGTGATGCCCTCTTGGTTCAGGTCAGCAGCGTAGGTGTTCCCTATATGAGCAGTGAGATAGAGTAAGAGGATTGGTTTCAACATTCTTTAAAAGTTTGGGGCTTGAGTTGGAAAAGGGTATCCTAAATATTATCAGGAACGCAATGGCAGGAATGTTGGTAGGCGAGAGAATTCAGTAGGGAAGCCCTTTCTTTATACAGTGCTCTCTTAGGCAAGAGGCATTCGAAAACAAGGGTCACAAAATATATGGCAAAAAATCCATGCATATCACAAATTCAGCACTCGTATTCTCGGATAAAGTTACTTGTTGCCTGGGACATGTATTTTCCTTAATCCCTCTTCCCGTGCACTTCCGCCCACAATAGGTATCATTATTGACGGTAATGAAAACCTAATTCTTCTCCCAATCAACCTTGATATCCCGATAGGATCAACTCACATTCGCCGCACAGTGTGTGAGTTGCCTGAATGTGTAACACTATTCAGCCCCCCTATTTTCTAATACTAATAACCGAGGATAAGTAGTCCATGGCACAGGAGAGGATGAGTGGATGGAACTCATGCACAACCAAAGGAAATCTTTTGAACCTTGGTGAGAATAATTCAGTTGCCATGTCATGTTCAGCTTTCTTTGCATATCACTGATGTCTAAGCTGAACCCTGTAGTTTTACAAGTGTGCGGCGGGAGCAAGTGAAATCATGACCACTCTCGTGGAGAAAGATAGGCTAAGTCGGCGAACTGTATGCCTAGGGAAGGCCCCTGGTTTCATTTACACCTATAACGGCACTACCCGAGTGAGGGAGTCCACCCACCAAAGCTACCGCGTTGATCAAACTCGTATAAATTTTTATACTCCTTCTAGCGAATGGAAATCCCAATTCCCTCTCTAATGGAATTAGCAGGCCTAGCTGCATATCAGAAACAACCATCCGCTGGGAATATTCATGTGCTAGCTCTACTATCTGGGCCTAATTGAAGTGCTTATTTCCTAATTCCCGGATCAGAGCGGAGTTCTATAAAAACCTGCCCTGTTGTAAATGAATTGTCCTGGAATAGGGAAGGGACCCGAATGATCGAACCATGTTATTGGGCTTCCCTGTCCCAGTGAGGTTTGACAGTTTTGTTTTTTCTTCTCTCTCGGAGGACAGAGGGGAGATGTTCCACGGGTGTGTTTCCCCCCCCACTCTCATGCGATGGGAATATTTAACCACGTATCACCTGGTTTAATTTCTCGGGTTTCTACAGTAAGGCTATCCAATCAACAAGGCCCCTCAGATTACTACTATCCCGGTAATCCCTTCCCCCCATTAATTCCACAAGGCTTTGGTATTTCCAATGCTAGAGATTTCGAGAAGTTCTAGGCCAAGTTAGTCCACCAAAGATGAGTATTTATAGTGGAAACCGAAAAAGATCCAGTCTATCCGAGTAAAGATTTCGGGAAACAAATATCCCACACCTGCAGAGAATTGAGAGGAGAACTCAATCCCTTCTTTCTTTCTTTCTTTCTTTGATGCAGGAGCCCGTTTTGAGCCTTGATCGAGCTTTAAATTTGGAGTTCTTTCAGTGAGGCTACTGGGCGAATATAGCACAAGTCATATCCGTGCAGACAAGACACTATTCGAGTAGTTATCACTTGCTTTGGTGTTCCAAACAATCAAACTGGCCCTTGATGGTGGTCGTTACTCTGACAAATGATTGAACTTGATGGGCGGCCCCGCGCCGGTGTAGTAGCTGTCGCCGATCTCAAAAGTATCCCGACACATTGGCAACAAGACCAGTACAGATTTACCCAAGACGTCCGGAAACTAAATAAACATCGCCAATTCGTTAAGCATTCGGATCTCCTGGTGTCAGGCATACGGTATGTGAGAGTTCCCCACCCGGGAGTGAGGGTACCTGTGCCCATATATTATGGCTATACTGGATAATCAAACTCTCTTGGGGCCAAGTTGTTTCCTCTATTCTGTTGATTACCTTGAACCAAAAATTGCCCTCCTTAACTTCATGACGCGAGACGCCTCCTGGCCTTGCCCAGGATGATCCTGGTAGGTGGACAGGAAGTCGATCTCTGGTCACTGCCGGGTCCTGGAGCGCTTGTCCCTCGCAGCACAGGTACTGCACTCATACCCCCCCCCAACGCAGGCTGCCCTTATTTCACATCTCGTCTAGAAGCACTTCGGTAGATGTGTGCTCGAGGATAATCTCACTCCGACTATCACAAGAGTGGCAAATATATGTGGGCCTAAATTTACTATCTCCTTGACTGGTGCGACGGTGGAAAATGTTGTGCCGACCCCCCTGTCATGTCTCAGGCAAAGGTGGCTAAGTGGCCCTCAGTATCTCTCAGTGATAATACCGTAGAATCTCATGAAAGTCGGAATGGCGCTAGTGATGATTTTCTTGAACCTGCCCAATCACCGCTCTCTATATGTTTAAACTGTGGCGACTTGGCGTTCTCCGTGCCTTCCTGTTGGTTCGGCTGCCTTAGTTTCACCTTAGTTCGCTTTAGCGCCATTCCGACTTTCATGAGATTCTACTCGCTCGTCTTTGCCAAGAATACCTCCGCCAGCCGATATTTTGCTGGAGTTCTCACCAAATTTTCGGCTCACGGAGGTATTCTTGGCAAAGACGAGGGAGTACGGTATGCGTAGTCATGATCACATATTCAATATTCACTATGATCTGAGGTTCGCTCATCTGCGAATTTGTGATAACTAACAAATGTTTCCTATGTGATCAAGCCTACGCACATTATCACTGAAAAATACTGAGGGCCACTTAGCCACCTTTACCTGAGACATGACAGGGGGGTCGGCACAACATTTTCCACCGTCGCACCGGTCAAGGCGAGAGCAAGCCCACCCTATGGCCTGATGCCAAGAACAATGCCAAAAGCCCCTCCAGCCTTATCACTGGGACAGCATTAACGGTTCGGGGTTCATTTTACGGTCGGAACCCAAATGATTGGCTGGCATCCTCCGGATCCTGACCAAGTGCAAAAGTGCCAGAGGCATAAACGTGGGTGATAAGACAGAGATTAGGAAGGTTTCTGCTGAGGCTGAGACACTCTTATCGCAGCGTGGAATTTATTCTAAGAAAGCAAAGAACTCATCATTTTTGGCACGGAAATAACATGCTGCTATAAGGACGTCTCCTTTGCTCTCAAGCATCTGTGGAGGCCTCCCTCATCCCTGACTATCTAATCGCCCACGTCTATACCCGAGTACTCGTACCGGTACTCGACGAAGCGCGGTTCGGCCCGCGCTTTCTGTGGATCCCCTGACAGTTCGCAATTGACAGGTGGTAGGCGCAAAGTCCTCGCTAAAATATTAGTGAAAAGTTAGCTTAAGTTAACCCGGGAAATAATCCTTGTTTCATGCGAAAGCATCTCTCAAAAAGCTTGTCATTTTTTGTAAATCACTCATGTAAGGGGCAAGGTTTGGGGGCAGGGAACATACTGGGTATAGTCGCAACTGGGGGTATGTCGCTTCGGCAGGTATGTCGGGAGGCTGGCACAAAGATACCGAGTCGTGTGCTATGTCGTTGAGAATTTCCTACTTTAGAAAAGGGGCGAAAAACACAGCAAAAGAAGAGCGGCTCAGCCCCTCTGAGAGACATAGAAAAACAAAAAAACATCAGACCTTACCAGAGGGGGCAACTCTGACTACAAAGCAAACGACTCGATTATTTCAGTTTTTACGGTAGTGTATATTTGAGTACGACCTTGGCCCCAGTACTCAGCCTACACTCTCCGCGTACCCAGGCGCCCGACATAACTGCCGAAGCGACATACCCCCCGGTGCGACTCTATCTCCCAACCTCAACTGAGGTAAGACATGCGCAGACCTACCGGACAGGCCACTTGTAGTGTCTACTGTGTGGCAGCGTACCTCGGGTTGGACAAGAGAGTCCGATTAGCGCGCCGCGGATCTCTAATGTGCTTATAAGCAAAAATAAACTTTGCGAAGGTGAGCCGGCGAAACGGAGACCCTTTATATCACATGCTAGACAAAACGGGAATAAACATGCAGGCAACCATCGATAGATACCTCGTGTAGTACTGGTCCCCGCTTCTTTTGCCATTCCCCTGATGCCCGGCGCGAACGCCGGCAGTCCTGATCCGGAAAGAATGCAAGATGGATAAAGGCTTCTTAGGGCCAGTGACGGAAGTCAGCACATCCAAGCGTCATGTCATCCCCAATTATTCCCACTCATACAGTATTGGATAAGCCAAGAGACTTCCTGAGAGCACTCATTCCCTTAGCGCCGCCTCAGCTGCTCCTTGGGTGGGTTGTTGTCGTTAGTTTTAAGGCTTACGGACAACTCTTCCTTCTTTTATCAAGCAGAGCATAGCACGGCACACTATGCTTATTTGCGCCGTATGTAGCGATAGGCTGAAATACCTTGATTTCGATCGATTGAGAGCCTTATTCAAATAGTGCAATAATATTGAGGGCATCACTCAAGTAGGGTGTGTATGTAACTTGTTCCAGCACGAGTTGTTTTTTCAATGGGTTAATAGCTGTACTTCGAGGGTCAAAACCTTGGTATAATAGATCTAATATCCACAAGCAGATTCCCCTGTGGGAAGGAGGCTGCATCTCTCCCTCTTATGACCTCTACAACTATAGCACACAATTAGCCCCACTGTCCCTTTTCAGAAGCTTACCACTAGCTACTACATACTCGTGGCAATCAGGGGCTTCCCAAAAAGAGGGGTGAGTGAAATCCACAGCAAGAAATTTGTGATATCTTGAGTATCCATACAGACTCATCCCCTCTGCCCCCCCGCACTCGCAACCCAACCCCCATTCTTTCTAGATACAATCCACAGACCAAAGTCCGTATAGCTGTGCGCCAAGGGCTCCCTTTAGATAACAAAATTTCCTCCTGTCCGCCTAAAGCCTATCCTACAGTCCCCTTGCCCTGCCTGCGCAAGTTCTTTCCTGCTACAAGTATTTAACTCAGAGCAGGTGCCACCCCTTACTATACCACAACCCTCTGGTGGCCCACTCTATCACTCCCTTCCCTTTGCTTCATCTCTCCCACTCCGATCTGGAATCTATGCGCTAGTTGCCACAGGTATAAGGAATTTAAAGGATGAGAGGTAAGATACATATCGGTTTATTAGGGAGCTACCATCAACTAACAAAGGGACAGGAAAGCGACAGATATTCTAAAGAAACGCGAGACACCTATCTATCTATACCCACAGAGTCCATTTGGCCCTAGGGATTCTTCTACCGCCATAGCCGGAGGCCTATAGTATCCACCAGACACCCCCGAGAGATTCCTGAACCACTTCGGTGACTGATAAGATCAACCTCAAAACTCCGGTGCACCGCCCCGTTTCCACCATCGGCCTCCTACCACTTATCTAAGGCTACCTGCCTCAATAGCCACAGGACGGAAATTACGAATCATGGAAGTATTCACCGACATCGATATAAAAAATCTCCTTCTAGGCATCAAGTTTCAATGCCCAGCTAGGAATGGGACTAGTTCTGAGTCGTGCATTGCCGTAACCAGCGAAACTTCTCAGAGACTAGTAGCGCTCTATTCAGTCATGGTGGCACTTATCTTCGTCTTTTGTTGGAAGCTTGTCAGCGTTATTGTAATGATGTTCTCAGGCTCTCTTGACTTGCCTATGAGGAGACGGCTCGACCAAAAGGCATTGGACGCCTCCGATTATGATGCTATATTGTGGGGCATAGCATTTGTGGGCTTCTGGAATGCCCGAGAGCCGCTAGAGGCGACCCTTTTCATATCTGGCTTCCTGTTCCGACTGCTACGAAGGTCCCTCGACAAGAAATTCCGCGCGCGCTGGCTCGCGGTTGGCCTGCTGTTATTGGCGGCAGTGTGGCTATCAGGATCCTATATAGCAAGCGTCTTTGTGGCTGGGAAGCTGATCGCGGGTAATATTGCACCTGCAGACCCCAACAAAATTTTTATACCAACTCCCGGGGGAACCGCTTCATCGGACATGATGCGCCTGCAGGCCCTGCGGGCACCTGCTACCCTGCGTTCTCTAGGAAGCGCTGAGGCCGCAAGCGAACACCACACTATCCGGGACCATTTCTCACTAGAGGCCCATCTGGAGAGTGGAGACTCCCCACAGTATTTTAGCTACTCATACACTGTGAGTGCCGGTGACATGGGCCTCCAGAAATGGCACGACTTGAGGCAAGAGGTAAGCGGGCGGTGCGACGTCGATAGTAGCTGGCTCTGGAAAAGCATACCGGAACAGGATGTTGATGTGTATCGTCCATGGGGACTGCCGAACACAACTGTCAAAGTTGTCGTTGATGGCGAGCGAAAAACTGCCCCCAGTGCAACAGCCATTCCCTTCCCTTACGACCGGAAGGATTTCTTGATCGATCAGGCAGCAGAAAATCGGTACGGAATTATCGTGCACTCCAGCCACCGAGCCAGTCACCGCCCAGGAACCGATCCATGGTACAAGACGGAGTCATTTGTGGCGCTCGAAAATGAGACCGATGCGCGAATAAAGGACCCGGCCGGAAACCGAGTCCAGGGGGGCAGGCCCGCCCTGTCTTGCAGGCAGAAAGACGTCTGGTGGTACAACGGAACACAATTCAAGAATGTTTACGAGCTAACTAATAGGTCGAATATCAATTTTCCCGATGGATGGGCCACTCAACTGCAGCTAGA
>Ga0307509_10003725_pt1 | contig 22757 bp, 21 predicted proteins | sample 10_EM_MG_FD_202245 | JGI IMG/M metagenome (GOLD analysis project Ga0307509, IMG submission 202245) | Populus trichocarpa ectomycorrhiza microbial communities from riparian zone in the Pacific Northwest, United States - 10_EM | ecosystem: Host-associated > Plants > Roots > Unclassified | place... | reverse complement strand
ATCAGTTTTGATTGCACTTTCGCTTTGATGTTTTTTCGCTATTTCTTCCACATATAGTATAGTCCAACACTAATTTTACCTACTTCCAACTTGGCAACGGTCTGTATAAGACCAGATTCTACGGTAGATCACCTTCGGAGGTGGGTATTTAGTGCGGGTACAGTACAGCACAGCACAACACCACCGCCACCGCGAACCCCAGCGAAACACACCACCGCCGGTCAGCCCCCCCGCGCCCGCAACCCGGGACAGAACACCTCGAGAAGAAATTCCGGTAATGTTTTCCGGACGGGGTATAGCTTATTTCAGATTAAACCCATTGGGTCTCATTAACTACCAGCAGTATTCGTAATTTCGTTAACCTACTCCACCATGCCAATTGTTATTTTAGACTATGATTTTGGTTGAGATCCCCGATGGTGAATTTAACGAGGGTTTACGGGTACGTACTCGAGCACAGTATCACGGTTCCCCACAGTGAGAGATAGCTTGTGGAAGGCGTCCTTGGCAAAGCGACACAAACGAAGTTACTGTTTTGGATGATTTTAGCTGAAAGTTTTCGCGCAATATGAAAATACTACCGGCCGTTGACGGATTGCTATGAAAGCCTGCCCCCCGCCCTTCCTATCATAAGCATCGGAGGTCTTAGCACTGTTTAAGTTAGAGGAAGCCCAAGATATCCGGGTACATTTGGTTTTCGTAAGTAATCTGCATTACCGTATTTACCGGAATAATTGAATCTCGCGCTAGGACGTTGGAGTTCCCTTTGCTGGTAAGGTATGGCTCTTTTTTCTTTTTTTCCTGCCCAAAGCCCGGTCTGAGGGGATCAGTTTTCGCAGTGCGCTCGTCCCCCCTATCCAAGAGAGGGAATTCCAGACGTCTTAGCGTGAGGTTCAATTATTCCAGTAAATACGGTAGTGGTGGCTATCCCGTACGAGGAGAATCCTCGAAGACTCAGAGCAAGGGATGAGCATGATCTAGAATATCCACTACTGTATTGGAATTTTTGTAAAGGTATAATTTATATCTATGTAGACCTTGTATAGTAAAGAGAAAGCTATACATTTGAAACCTGAAGTGTCATGCGGACTGTTTCAAACGAACGGTACACAATAAGTCATAAATCCGGGGGTCAAATAGAGAGACAAATAAACAGTCGAAAGTTAAACTGACTTCTTCATTAGCTCTTACGCTGGCAACTCCCAGAAACAAGAGTAGACTTACATGTGGTTTAATCCCAAATTGGATCATCCCCTCAGACCTCTGCTTACTTAAGCTGATCGTTAATATCCATCTCCTGATCCGACCTAGTCCCATCAACGTCGTTGGTGCGAACTCTCGATGGGCTTCCCCCGCGCTTGCGTGTTTCCTTGGGAGAGACCTCTCCTGCATGAGGAAAGCGCTTGACGGGGAGGAAGTGGCCGTAAGACGGGAGATACTTCTCCCTCCTCCTACCAAACAGATCTATTAGCAATTTTTCATGTATGGGAGTTTGAGAGGAACACTCTTTGACCGCCTTTTTGTAGGCAGCTTCTTCCTGGGCCTTATTAATTTCATCAAGGTGGGAGTTAGTGATCTTGGCAGTGATGGGAGTCTTGGTGAAAGTCTCGGTTGCTTTTTTCTCCCCGGTTTGGTCGGTTATTCCTGGCTCTGCCCGAAATTGTCCCATAAAAGAGAACCCGCAAGGTTTGGTAGAAACTAGGTATTGGTCGTGGCGTTCTCCATCGGGGTACGTAGAGGGAACTCCCCCTATCTCAAGCTCTTTGAAAGCGGCATTGAGGTCGTCTGCGTTCTGGCTGGACTGAGGTGGCGATGTCATCTTGTATGTTTTCGAGCGTTTTTGGTGATTTGCTTGATGTTTTCCCTCGATAATATAGGAAGAGGAGGATATGAGAAAGAAGGGATCAACTCGCGCCTTTTATTGAGACAGTTTTTCCCTGCGATCGTTGTCCTAGGGTTTGTTAGGTTTTGTTTTGAGCTGGGGTTTCATTCCGGGACTGGTAGTTGCAAAAATAAAATGCTCGCCAGAGCTTAGGTAAAGCACAAACTTCAAAGGAGGCAACTAGAAGTATGATACATATTAAAGACTAGAAGTCGGAATTAGCAAAAAGGCAAAGATAGAATGATTTGTATGGTTGGTAAAGACAAGACGAGAGAAAACATAGCGGGCGGGAGTGGGAAACCCGTGTATAAGAACGAGCCCGATATACATATCCGTCTACGCTGCCGCTCTTCGTGAATACCATGGGTGGCTTCATTTTAGCCTTAACTAACACTATTTGGGGGACGAGGATTTTCCTTCACGACTGAGACAGCCTATTCGGCAATTATAGAACGTCCTGCTGGATCCGTAGGCGACTCTTAGGATCACGCTAGCTGCGTTCTACTCCCTCCCCTGAAATCATTACCTTCTCACAAGACTTCCTTCTCCTATTTCTTAGATTAAGATCTAGGAGCGAGTGCGGGCACGAAGGTTCTGGAGGTGAGTTCCAAAAGCGATACTTTTAGGAGGCAAAACCTCTCTCGGATTGGCTCCGTATTTTAGAGCACTTAGCGTGAAATAGATAACCACACCCTTATTGTGAACCACCGGTGCTTCGATTGATAGCAGAATCTTGACGTCTTAAGAACAATGACTACATATCTGGAATTCATCGCTTTTCGCATAAAGGACAAACACGAATGTTCTGGAAAACGGAGAACGAAGTAGGAGCTGGGTGCGCATTGAAGAAGTAAGGAAGAAGGGAAGGGAAGGGAAGAAGAAGCGTTAGGAATGGAAGAGAGGTAAAGCGTTTTGAACAATTATAGGGGTGCTGGGCGCAGTGGATCCAATCCTAAGTTACCGAGCAAACACAAAACTTTTATTGATACGAACAACGATAATAGACGAAAGATATCAGAGAACAATAATGAGTAAAGAGATCGTGTGGAAGAACGAATGACTTTTGACAAGACAAGTGATGACCGTAGAACCGTGAGAGAAAGATGCGATGAGTGAGATGAACTACTAAACGAACAAAGGGAAGAACAGGCTGCCTTATATCCTTATCAACAGAGAAATTTCTTCCCCTGCAGACTTCCTGCGCATGCCGGATTCTTCTCCCACTTTCTATCTCTAGGTCGTCCTTCTGTTTCACTTTGCCAAAACACTTCCGAGGTAAGAGCTCCTTGGCCGAGGGTATAGTAGATGTTCGGCTATTGACTATGTTCGTGTTTCATTATCAGTCGATTGGCGTTTGATTGTGTCGCATCAGGTGTGCAGGGTGGTGGCATTGGATCGTAAGAAGCTAACAGTGGTGGAACACTCTCGAAGCAACCATCCAGTTAACAATATCGTAAATGCGTTTCCTTATGCAGGAATGAGAGTATGTATGTGGTGAGCAGCCTAAAATCAGAAATCTCCAACAAAGCGGAGGAAGTAGAGGGAACGGACGTGAAGAGGTCAGGGGAGGTTGGACAGAGGGAGAAGAGAAAATGTTATCGTGAGGAAAGAGAGTCTGGAAAGGAAGCAGTTAGAATGTAAAAGATTTCTGAGTGCGACGATAGAATCAAGATCAAGACATCCTCCTCCGATATCTAGCCCCCTTCCACGAAGATAGTTTTTAGTTTTCCTTTGACCCTGAGCTGATTAAACCGTTCTTCAGTCCGGATGCTACTTTGTCGCCCACTGCACAAAGCTGTAGCAGCACCCCGTTCACTAGAAAAATATGATCAGCTTGAATATAGTTGAAGAAATAGATCGAAGTTTGTTCGGCACTATCACAGATCACGCAAATGAATTTTATATAAAAAATGCAAGCTAAACATTGGAAGACACGGGCAAGAGAATATCAGGAGATTCAAAGAAGATAGATAACAAAGTCGAATAATTGCAATGGTTTCTCTGCGAGAATAACAGGAACTGACCAAGACAGGGGCTGGGATGCTAGCCACTCCACGTGACACCAAACCTCTTTGTTTTCCAGTGGTTTGGATCGTCTGCTAGCATGGGTCAGTCAGCATCAATTTCGTCCTCCGCCTGATGCTTTTCCCCATCCTCAGCACTTCCTCCTTCACCCGCACCCTCAGTCCCAGCTCCTGGCATGCCCGGTTGGCAGTTAGAATCATCGACAGAAGTGTGACGGTCCGAGGCAATAACGGCATCGGAGCCTAGAGGCCAGGTTTTGTGCGCATTCCTGAGGCCCGAGCACGATTAGTTATTCTAATAGCAAGTATTTGGACAGGAATTCTAGATAGAAAGTAAACGAATGAATAACTCACGGCTTGGGTTGCTCAGGATCCATCTGTCCAATCGTAGCAAGGGCAGTCTCCGGATCGGTCAGGTTGAAGCCCCCCGGCGGGATGGTGAGACAGTGGGTGGCATTAGAAGCAGAAGCCGCCCCATCGAATAGGTTCTGAATGCCGGCTCCCCCGTAGTCAAAACGAAAGTCAAAGTGCCCATTTGGGACTCTGAAGCCCTCTCCTGGCCGGGAGAGAATCTCCATGTCCTTGGTGTGAGCCCGCATTTTCTCTGCTAGTACTCTCCATCCATCGTTTTTGATAGCTGGGATCTCGAGTGGAGTATGGCCCTCCGTGTTGTTCTGGTTTTGTTTTCTAGGAGACATGTGATGTTTCTTCGTGTGTTGAATTGGGGTGGGTCGGGATTGTATGGTAGAGGGGGAAGTAAAGGAAACTGAAGAGAGGGGGGAGGGGGGGGGGGGGTAGTGCGCTGTCAAGAGGGTGCCTTTAGATAACCAACCACTTACCCAGCCACAGATCTCCACTGATATGCGAGGCTCTTTTAGAATCGAGGTACGGGGCATATTTGGAATTAAAAAATAATAATCTCTTGGTGATAGCAAACATGGAATTGGGTGCCCGGCGAGCGGAGTGAAATACTACTGCTTCTTGGAGAGGAGACCGGACTCACTTAATTGAAGTCTAGAGTTAGAGGTCCTATCTCGCACCGCGTTATTCAGGGACTCTGGATTTTGCTTCAAATTACCCCTACAAGTATTCAAAAGAATACCGGGGGAGGTGGAAATAGACCTTTGTGTTCATTCAGAATCAGGAAAATTAAAGGAAATAAGTCCGTTTTCTTCGAGTGATATCTGTGAACCTGTGATGCCATATTATTATGATCTACTAGTATACTCTCCTATCGGCTCTTGATGCTAATAATGTATAGGCTTCGCAACAGAGCGTCTGCGCTCCTGCATACCCGATCTTTCCCATAGCATCCTGTTCACCTTGTAGATGATTTATCATCCCGCCGCTCCTAAGGTCACACTTAATTCTAGCACTCTACCGTAAAATCTCGTGAAATCCACTATCTCCATCAGCTCCTAATCTCCGAATTCTCAGTCAAAAGTCCTCAAGAGGGATTAGTGCTTTCCTGACACGGTGTAGCCTGAGTCATTCCGTCTTGTTGGATCTCGTTAACCTGGCAAACTAAACCCATCGTGGATTGGTGTCGCGATTTACAGGGATATTCGTCACTGCACGGAGATAGTGGATTTCACGAGATTTTACGGTACTGGGAAAATCCTAATTTAAGTTGGTTTTAAAAATTGAATTTGATTTATTTGGACTCCCATAACAACGCAAATAGCGTAATAGATACACTTGAAATGTATAAAACCATAGGAGTGACAACTAAGATTGCGGACTTAACCTAGCCGCGTAAAAAGAAAACAAGAGGGGTCCTAGCGGGTAAGGTGCTATGATAGCATCGACGAGAGACGGAGAATGAACTGAGCCAACTTTATTCCCTCGGTCCGCGCCATCTGGCGGTGGTTACTCCGTTTCCATTGAGCCGTCGAAATCATCTCCGCAACCAGACTTGTCCTCGGCCTCGGCTCCAGCATCGTTATAAGACTTGCCATCGATCTCGGCCTCGGTGTCCTTGGTCTCTTCGGCGTTGGCCTTGGGATGTTCGGCGTTGGTGGTATTATTCTCCTCAAGCTTGGCAGTCCCAGCTTCGCTACCCTCACCATCGGTGTGCCAATCCTCTGGAAGATCGAGGAGTTCGGTCCCCCAATGCTCGCTCCCCTCATATTCCCACCCCCCTTCCCCGTCGTCCAGCGGGTGACCCGAGTCTCTCCCGTGCCTGCCCTCTCTAAGATCTTCACATGTCATTCCTCTCGGGAGTGGTCTGAAGCGGCCGAAGTGCCTCTCCCGGGGGCCCCTGGATTCATAGCTATTAGGAGCGAGGTGCCCGGGATTAGGATTCCCTTGGTTGTTCTCATGTCTGATTCTGTCAGGTTATTGGCACTATATGGAGCGAAACAGGGGGGAAAGGCAAAGGGAAGGACTCACGGTTCGCCCCCGGTCAAATGGGCATTGCCGATACCGTCGGTCCCACCTATGTGGTAACCCGTCCCGAGGATGACGAACAAGGCGACAAAATCACCTGAAGACATGATTTTGAATGGGATTTTGGTTCCAAGTTCTTGGCTATGGAGCCGGAGAGTAAAAGTCTCAAGTTAGACGGGAATAATCTCCAGAATCCCGGGATGGTGACCGGTTGGGGTTCTTTGTTTTAGATGGTGATAAGTTAGGAAGAGGATGAAGGCAATGAAGAGGATGAGGATGAGGATGGGGAAGAGGAAGAGGAAGAGATGAAGATGAGGGTGTGTGTATCGTCGCCGAGGGAATTCATCATAACTTACACCCGAGTCAGTCAGTCATCTTCCAGTGATGGCCGGGGCTCTCTTAGAATTGCGTTTCGGGGCAAGTTTAGGAGTTGTGGTTGTTTGGGCGATACAATATCAACATTAGAATTGTGTGCCCTGCGGGGATCTACGGGGTGGAGCTACTTCTAGAGTAAATGACCGGACTGGTCTAATCGAAGGCTAGAGTTGGCGATACTAGCTACGGGGCTGCCGGTCAGCAGCTCGGAATTGCAGATAGCGCAGCTCTCCTGTGCTGGTTATAGGAGGCCGGTAGGGGTCTGAATAGACCTCCATCTTCCAATAGTGTAGGAAAAAATAAATACATGGCCTTTTTTTGTTCGAGTGATACATGTGAATCACTCGGACGCAAAATGATCCATACTCTTTTGATAGATCTTGATCTAGCTGCATATAGCTATCCCCACGCACAGGGCTAGTATCCCACTACATCTCTATTTATTCTTATAATACTTACCACCAGCCCAGCAAGCAACCTACAACAATACTCCCTACAACAGTACCCACCCCCCCCCTCCTCCGCCGGCTACCACAACCGCTAGAGCGACCGACGGAACTAATATGGATCATAAAATTCCAAGGCGTCCTCTCTCTTGGCTTTATTACTCCTATGCAGGCAGTGTGCTTTCCAACTCGCACCCGCCTTTAGTACCTCATCGCGCCGACTAGGAGTGGTTACCCGTGTTCCCAGCGGTCAAGTCCGTCGGTCTTGGAGGTAGGACGGGACAGAATACGGGTGGAAGCAGGCAACCTTCTTGGGTCCGGACGCCCGACACCCGACGGGCAAAGAGCTGGATAAACTATGGGCGCGGCGTCTCGTACGATGCTGTAAGCCGACAATTAACCTCCCGCCCCGATGACCTTCCGCCGTTGTTTACATTACCGTATAAATTCTTGGGATCCACCATCTCCTCCACCTCTGGGACCTCCGGAACGGGAGAAAAGGCTCGTGGGAAGGATCAGGTTTTTTTCCGGCAGTATAATATCAGCCCGCAAGGGGTGTGGGATCACACTAACTTGTTTTTGATGGTTTGTTGACCTCTCAAAGTAAGCTATGGTGGGCCTACATGTTGATTTCGGCTGCTAATCTGTTCATAGATATAGATCACAAGGGTTCTCACGGTATGCGACTAAAATGTACCGTGATGGCTGCGTACTACTCTATTTACCCATCACCGAGAATACTCATTCTAATTGCAAGCCCGCTTAACTTGAGCTTCCAATAGCCCGCTCATCTTGGGGGCGCTCCACCGTCCAATAAGGTTAGGGATAGTCTAGCAATACTCACCGGAATTATTGAAACCACCTACGAGTATATTTACCATTAATTAAAGCAGCAGATATGACCCGAAATTCGACCCGGAGCGAAAGGTATGTTCACCTATCTAAAGTTTGAGGTTCCTACTAGGCTCGTTGATTTCATTTGTCTAGTCAGTTCTCGGAATGGATATAGGAAGAGCCGGAATCGTGAAGTATCAGGCGTGTCGTACCAGCGATGGGTTGGAGCATAATCGATCACGGTCTGATCGAGAGGACCCTATGATCGAATGATCGAAGGAATGGGGGGCCCTGATCGACTATGCTCGAATATCATCAATTTCATGTCAATGTTGAAGGGTTCATTCGACTTCTTGCCGCAACTTTATACCTCGCTCTCTACTAGTATATTCTATTACCATGGTCTCTCTATTACACTGACCCCTGCAAAGTAGGAAAGGAAGTGTCGGGAGAGGATTTTAGAAGCACTGGCGGTTACACAGGGGCAAGGGGAGTGGCTGAAAAAAATAAGTGCGGCTAATGCAACCACTCTAGTCCCTGGCAGTCGGTTCCCGGTAGTCTAACTCTGTTACGCCATTGCAAGGATACTTCTTGCGAGGTTGGGTGTCCGGGGTAAGCGACAGGCGGCTGGACCAGCCGTAACAGATCAAACAGCAGAATAAAAATTACAAGACATTTCTGTCGAGTGTTCTTGGGCTTCCTCCATCACCAGGAACTTTGTCATTTTGCTTTTAGTGTATTTGGAGCAGTTTTTTGTGCTAATGAGTTGGTAGTTGGTACTAGTTGCCGATTCCGGAGGTCTAATATCACACGAGCGGAAAGAAAAAGGAGAGGGGGCATAATGGAGATCTCGTACTGGATGTATCCAGGACCCCTACATTCTAACAGTGTGGGATTTGCAGCGGATGGAGGTCCAAATTTGCGGTGGATTTTAATAAAACTAATGGTATGGGTAGGCATGCGGATAGACCGAGAACGGGCTTGGTGAGGCCAAGGGCAAACTCAAACATTGCGACGTCAAGGTGGCTCGATTTTATAACTTCCCCGGTTCTTAGAACTAACGTCTCCAACCCCTGGAATCAAAAGAAACATTTCGAAAACAGAGTAGTGCCGGCTCTGTTATTTGAGGTCAATGTTGAGGTCAAATTCGCTGAGTTTACTCTCCCCCAGCGGGACTCGAGCAGAGCCAAAGCGAAGGTCTGGACATATCGAGTCTTGGCATATGCATGCCGGGATCAATACTCGAGTAGAGTGATTGTGACCGTGTCTAGCGCATGATCCCTACTAACATCGTGCTGGTGGCAAGGCTGTGGCTGGGCGCCACAACCCCGAATATCTACTGGTTCAATACACAGCCGGGGGCACTCTTCTTACCCGTCTTTGCCAAGAATACCTCCGTGAGCCGAGAACTCCAGCAAAATATCAGCTGGTGGAGGTATTTTTGGTAAGGACGAGCGAGTACTCGAGTAAAGGGTGCCCGGCGGCTCAAAATATCTCGGGGTGGCTAGGGGAGAGGTCGGGGGAGTTGAAGAGAATGGCGAGAGAGAGGAGTAGAAGAAGAAGGGATAGGATTTAGAATGAGAAGCTGGGTCAAGGGGTAGCACGCAATGCAAGTGCTATCCCCAGCCCAAGAAGGATTTCCGAAAATATCAGGCTAGAGGGAGAGGTATCCTAAGAGGAGGAAGGCTGGTGGGTTGTTTGAAAAAGGGTTGAAAGTTTTTGTATGATTATTAGGATGGGGTGGTGGGCAGACGAGGGATTGGCCCACAAAAATCCAAGAGACAATAAAAGCTTGAAGGAAAAAGAAAAAGAAACTCATTATTGAGGCTCGACTTGACTTTGTGGTTTCGCGCGACTTGGTGGCGCAACGTCACATCGGGAGTCTGCCATCCTGCCATTCTACGGAGAACGGCAGGACAGTGTCTGCGACAGGATAATGTCGCGCGCATCGCTTATTTTGTTGCAACTATGATACCCAGGGGACTCGGGGGGGCCAGTAAAACCGGAAATTTTTCCCCCCCATACAAATCTCTATGGAGACAGGGGGTTTGTTTTCCTACCTTAATGATTCTCCGAGTAAATTCTATTTGCTTACTAATGCGCTTAATTTTGCTGGAGACGCGATATTATCCTGTTGGCAGCATTGTCCTGTCGCGCTCTGTACTTTGAATCTACAGTATTTATGGATTAGTAGCCGCGGTTGGGCGGTGCGAATTGAGGCAAGCGCAGCCTGAATTTGTATCGCAACATCCTGATATGGCTCTGCTGGTTGGAAAGTATATGATAAAATATAGTGTCATACAAGGCATAGGGATAAAGTTTCCAACAATTAATTTAGGTTAACCCGCAAAATAAGCCCTGTTCCGTTTAGCATTAGCTGTAGTTGATAGGAATGCAATACTTGTAACCCTGTTCCGTACGAAATATTTATCCCTGGCACTTGTATGATACTGGATGTATAATGAGTTGAAGTAGAATTATTATGATACGATATTCTATGTTAGCCGCGTGGATTCAGGTTGAACCACCGACTTCTGTTGAGCCACAGAGGTCATAGTAAGCCGCAAAGTTAGGTTGAGCCGCAAAGTCTCACGTTGAGCCTCAAGTTATGTTGAGGTGTCGGGCACCCTTTACTGTGGAGTGCCGGTGGCGCCTGCCCAACCTTAGCACGAGTATTCCTGTTTTTATGCTCTATAATATCTCTCTATTGTAATCCATGAGGATTACACCTACTACTACCGTAGTGTTGTGCTCCATAAATATTCCCACTACGGCAAACTAACCCACAACCTCACGCTTATTCCTCAAGGAGCACACGGGAGGGAAAAAAAACAGAAATTTCACAATGATAAAATTATTATCATATATTTACGAAATCTGGATCGTCTGACACACGCCCGCCTCCGCCGCCCTCGTCATCTTGTTGATATGTACCGTCATGCCACTCGCCGGTATTTAAAAAATGGGGACTGAGGCAAGGCTAGGGTTTTGCTGCGCCGATTCGGGCTCCTCCGCGAATGGTAAACAATAGCAGAAAAGGTATCGTAATATGGCGGCCGGTAAAAGGAACCGGTGGTGATGGCTTGGGGGTAGGTAGGGAAATTACTGGGAGGAGATAAGCCATGCGCTTGCGAGTTTAGGACGGGCTTCTCTAAGCTCACAAGGTATTCCTACCCAATTGCCTGCAATGGGCGATGCTATACTATGCTATACGCCATTTTCTACAAAACTCAAGATGGGAACCGACTTAGCGAATGGCCGGGGAACAGGAATGAGAAACAGGAACACAGCAATAGGACCAAGTCTAACCATAACTCGAAGGGAGGAAAAAAGCGAAGAAAAATGCACAAGTAGTTAGAAAACAAAAGGCCAGGAGGACAGGGAAAACTGCGGAGGTCTTGTCCATAATACCCCACCACTTGGTAAGTATTTATCCACTGAGGATATGCCCAGCAACAAAGAAGGAAGCATCTAAAGAAAAGACGGGTAAGAGAAGGGGTGACAAAACACCGGTCGACCGCAAATGAAAGGGTTAATTAGGTGCTGTTTGGGTGGGTGTCAGCTTTCCCTAGAGAGTACCAGAACATTAGACTAGATGGAAGTCTGGTCTCCGCTATTTGATGCGTCAGAATTGACATCGCCCCGTTCCAGTAGGATTTTCATAACACCGCCGTGCCTTTTAGAAAGAGCCAAGGCCATTGGGGTTTGGTGATTGTTATCTTGGATGGCAGTCCGGACATCTTTCCGTTCCAAAAGCATCTTTACTATCCCTTGGTGACCGCGCCAAGCGGCCCACGCGAGTGGTGTCCTACCATATTTTCGGTCCGCCGTATTAGGGTGGACATCCGCTCGCCCTAAAAGCATCCTTACTACCGATGCTTTCCCGCGCCAAGCAGCCCACGAGAGTGGAGTACAGCCATATTTATTCTCTACCATGTTTGGGTTGACGTCCTCCCGGTCTAGAAGCATTTTTACGATCCCCTCATACCCATTTTTAGCCGCCCAGAGGAGTGGCGTACAGCGGTATTTGTCCTCTATCGTGTTGGGATTGATGTCGGCCCGTTCCAAAAGCATCCCTACGATCCCCTCATGCCCATTCTTAGCCGCCCAGAGGAGTGGCGTACAGCCATATTTGTTCTCTACCCTGTTGGGGTCGACGTCCGCTCGTTCCAAAAGCATCTTCACGATCCCCTCATGCCCATTTTTAGCCGCCCATAGGAGTGGCGTTAGGTCATATTCGGCGACTTCCTGGTCGGGATTGACGTCCTCACGTTCCAAAAGCATCTCTACTGTCGCCTCGTGCCCGTACTCCGCAGCCCACGAGAGCGGTGTTCGACCGGATTTGGCGTCCGCCTGGTCGGGATTAACATCCTTTCGTTCCAAAAGGAGCTTTACTGCCTCCGCTTCCCCGCGCCAAGCAGCCCACGAGAGTGGCGTACAACCATATTTGTTTTCTACTATATTGGGGTTAACATCATCAAGTTCTAGAAGCGTCTTCACTACCCCCTCATGTCCCCACTCAGCGGCCCACGAGAGTGGTGTTCGGCCGGATTTGGTGTCTGCCTGGTTGGGATTGATGTCCTCTCGTTCCAAAAGGATCTTTACTACCCCTGCTTGCCCGCACCAAGCAGCCCACGACAGTGGCGTAGCGCCATATGTGTTGTCAAAAGTATTGGGGTTGACGCCCTCCCGTTCCAAAAGCATTTTTACTACCCCCTCATGCCCACACTCAGCCGCCCACGAGAGTGGAGTTCGACCAGACCTGGTGTCTGCCTGGTCGGGATTAATGTCTTCTCGTTCCAAAAGTATTTTTACCACCTCCTCGTACCCTCTCCTAGCTGCCCATGTGAGGGCTGTACTCCCCATACAATCGACTGCATTAAGGTCCCATTTCTTCATCTCCAATACGGCAGCAACTACCTCTGCGAGCCCGAGAAATGCTACCCCGTGTAGTGCCGTAAATCCGGTAGGTCCTCCCGCTCCATCGAAATATGGGCCCCAACCTCTATATTCGTTATAGCGCAATAAGAGTAGTTGAGCGGATATATGCCTATCAAATCTATCGAGAAGCCTCAGCGCAAGCCTTTTGACATTTTCCGCCATTCCCAATTTTATGTGCTTCCCCCAGTAGAAGGAAGCATATTCCAGAAGGGGCGCTCTTGCGGGGGGAGAGTAGAGAGTTGGTGAAAGATCACGGATATATCCAAAATTGAGGTATGTTAAGCAAACCTCGGCAATTGTTGAGTGAGGATTATCGAATAGGGTAGGATCGCTTGAGAGGTACTCCTGTAGAGTAAAGTGCACCAGTCGGATAGTGGACGAAGACGCCTCGAGAGTAATAAGCCCCAGAGAAGAGGATATGAGTGTCCGTAATGCGGGGATGTTTTCCGGATCGAGATTTGCAGACCCTATCTCCACTCCGAGGGCGTGACAGAGCTCTTCGGCCCGTAACGGCCGTTCCGAATGCAACACCCACATCAGTACCTTCAGCCCGAGTGCCGGTTTATTTCCCTTCTGCGCCTTCAGCCGGGTCAGGGTTGCCGTGTATGCATCGCTGAGCCCACTGCTTCGCGCTATCTCTGCAAGTTTCTTTCTTCTCCGGTGAATTGTAATTTCTCCCAGAACCGCGTCGATATTTAGTGAAACAAGGAGAAATCTGGGCGCAACTGCTCGTTAGCACACATCACCGACAGAATAGATGCTAAGCGCTCCCACTCACGTATCAGATATCCTTCCTAGAATAATTCTCACCACATCCGCCCGTAAACCACTGTTCATCGCCTGTGGCTCTGCATCCCTTTCTAACCTCATATCTAGATAATTCTTAATATCATCTGGCTTAGGGTTGATGGGTGTCATGGCCGCCTTGGGGAAGTATCTTTTAATGTCTTCAGTGACATAGGGCCTCCCGGTGAGGAATACTCGTGCCCCCCCAGGGGACTCCCAAACAATATCTCTGAGGGACTTGAGAACCTCTGGTAGAAGCTTCGGGAGGCATTCGTCTAAGGCGTCGATACAGATGAAAACTCGAGGTAGTGAGGCGATAGAGATCCTTAACATTCGCACCAAGTCTTCAAGTCGCGGCCCTCGGCCACCAACTTCCCCTTTCCCCTCCTGAAATGCTTCCCGTACCTCTTTCGGGATGCCCCCCCTGCTTACTAGCTGCTTTAGAATAGCCCCCATGACGTTGGTGATGGTCTGCTCTTGCTGAGCAAGGAAGTCGTAGTATAGGCAGGCAACGGCAATATCTTCCCGCTTTGCATCATCGCACAGCTTGTCGATCACTAGGGAACTATCATTTCTCGCCGTCAGTGATGCCCGCTCCCGTCAAAGCGTCCCGCTACTCACCATAGATATGTCTTGCCCACTCCCGGGTCCCCGGAGCAAAAAAGGATAGCCTTATCGGCTCCACCCTCGCCTCCCCTCCACTCCCGAAACCCGCTTGTCTCCAAAAGCCAATCTCCGACACCATCGAACCGGTCGTTTCGTACTCCTTGATGTCTGCTATTTGGCTCTAGTGGTGAGAGCCAGCGCATGATCTGTGCGTCCTCGTCAGACTTATAGAAAGTGTTGAAACTGTTTTCTATGTTGCCACAGTTGGTACTGTTGTCTCCGAATCTCATCGAGTGTAGATTTGTAGTGTGGGCCATGATGTTCTGTTCGAATTTTTGGCTGGATGTAGGAATCCTATTGCAATATGTGGGATGAACGGGAGTTTACAAAACTTTCTGTGAGCAGAGGTGAAGAAAAGGGGGCGATGTGGCTTTTTGTGATTTCTCCGATCGCTGTCTCTCACACATATACAAGGATAGGGATCCATTAACCGGGGCTGACAGGGATATATTTGGCTGGTTAACCATAAATAACTGTTCCATAACTTCTTACCAGACCTTGGTATCAACTGGGGGGAGGTCTTAATAAGATAGCCAAATGCCGGTGGTGTGTTTTCTCTTTCAACTATGCTTGATATGACTCAATCGTTGCGCGACATTGGATTATTTCTTTAAGTCTAATTCTTCTAAATTGTTCCTCATTGGGGTATTTTACGTTCAGTCTGATTATGCCCTAGTTATTTAATAGAATTATCGGTCGTTCGGGAGTCTCATAGGGGGGGGAGACTGAACGCAAGGATAAGCACTTCGAAATTATTGAAGGGAGCAACACACCACATAATTACAATAAAACAATCACAACGCAATAGATTCTTTTGACCAAAAAAAAATCCTTCAAATGAGTCCCCTAAGATATGGGGCTAACAGTGTCAATAGTGCTAATTTTTTAATTCTGTGGTGAGAGTATGCGTGATAAAGGTTGCGCTCAGTCCCCCCGCCCTAGGAGCCCCCAAGAGAAGAAAAGCTCGGTATTAAGAAGTCAAAAATAGGGTACAATTCTGCAGCATTCCGGTACAAGCTACCCACTGCCTGTTACTCGAGTAGTTGGACATTATTTCCTATCTACTGTAGCTAAGCAAGGCTTTTCACGTGACTAGTTTAACCCCAAGAACAACTGATACCACGAAAGCAATCATTTCTACGTAATACGGTACAACATGAGTTGTGCGGCTTTACCAAATTTTCCACCCAAGAAGCCAAACGCTTAGCCAATAAGATATAATACCTCGGCTAAGCGAACCACCACCTCCCATACAACCTGTGCTCGGAAATGCACATACGGGATGTCTTTAAAACCAGTAAACGCACCTGTGCCTTCGCGGCTTCTTTGCCTTGGAGTGAGCCGGGCCTTGGGTTCTGCGATGTTTAGTGCCATATCATATCACGGCGAAGGGTGTTCGTGTACTGAGTCCTATCCTAATATACGGCCTCCACTCGAAATACACGATTCAGACCCAAGGGAAATTCTACAATCTATAATATCTTTGTGGAGAAACACTGGGGTGCTGGACCGCATCTTAATTATGAAATTATTCGCCATTGTATGCTCTAAAGTTGAGTATCTATCCATCCTTATCGGCGGGTAAGATAGATTTATTGGCAAGATTTGACCACACATAGTTTTTGAGCCGCATGTGGGGGTCTATGAAGGCAGGGGTGCTCTTGCCAAGATTGTGGCTGGGCCCCACAAGCCACTAAAGTTAGGGCTCGCAGCTCAACGTAACATTGCGGCTCAACGTAACTCTATGGTTTAGGGCCCGTTTGGTTGCGATGGATCCGTTCCATTGTCCCATAAAAATGACCGTTTCCCTTCCGTTCCAAAAGGGGTGAATGGAATGGCTGTTTGGAAACGAAGGCTTGACTGTTGATCCAAACATGTTTCCTGGCAGCGAACAGCCGTTTCTACTGGTTAAACCGTTTCACAAGGGAACGGTCCTGGACTGAACTATCGCAACCAAACAGGTCCTTAGCGTGCTACTAACTTTGTTGCTCATCATATTAATATGTCTTTCCGGCACCGGGGTCCCCATAACAAAATAAGACCGGCTTGACACTTCTATCACCGCTTTGACTCCACCGTGTAAACTTCTTTGTGCGAAGAAGCCAGTCGCCCACCCCAGCTACCCGGTTCATGGCTACTATAGCCTGATGCCTTTCGCAACGCTCGAGGGGAGACAGCCATTCCGGAAGGGCGCGTTTCTCGTCGGCTATAGGTATCTCGCGGTTATTCGAAACGGTTTTGTAACTGCCGGTGGCATTACCGGAGGTGCTGGTTATTGAGATGACGGAGTTTTGACCTGTTGCTGTCGGATTCATTTCGTCTTGTATGATGTATCGGCTTTCTTGTTGAAATTCGTTCTCGAGAGGGTGCTGAGGTACAGTACAAGTATGGTATGGTAGTCGATGAGTTTCGTGGACGTGGGGATGACCCCGCGTTTACCGTATCAGCGTTGCACGAGAGCCGCCACAGCTGCCTAACCTTAAGTATTCCCTGTTCCTCCAGGGAAACCCTCCCGAGCCTCCACCAGCCATGCCACAGGCCGATTCACAGTACCGACAAATTTTAAGGTGCGGTATACAAATAGGCTATCTATATAATTATCTTGTTTTTAGCTGTGGAGAAAATTCGAAAATGTTTCCTGTTTACCCTCTTGTTTCTCCCCCTTCTTTTTTGTGGGATTTACCTGAGCAATTCTGAAAGTTTAATTGCCGGCTATATTATAGATTTGTCACGGTATGGGGTGCCTACAAAAAGAATGAAGCTCTGAGAATTGCGGGTATCGAAAAGGTTATCCCACTAACCTCACTCTTCGCTTGCTTAAAGGCTCCTGCCCTGTTATTCCCCACGGCATTGATTCTACCCATAAGGCAAATTGCTTCAAAAGAGCTCCCAATTCACAAGCAGTGGGTTGCGCTTCTAGAATAGGAAAGCCTCAACACTTAGAAACGAACATCGCCACATTATCCCATCGCATCGCACCAGGTATCGAACTAGTGTTTATAGCACTGAGTTTTGATTTATTTTTTCCCTACCCTCGGCCCCCGATAACAAAATAACAAACCGACACAGGACGGAGAACCCAATCCCTGCTCTTACGCCATTCCTACCAAAGAACTTTTGCTTCGTTCGTAGAAGACAGTCTCCTACTTCACCCACCCGATCCATTCCTTTTTTTTTGACCCTGGTAACGGTCAGGTTTTAGTGTGTCACGGATCTCATCTTGTTTCCTATCCTTCTTCCTCTTATTGTTGATTGTGCTGTGCGACTATTATAGTACGGTACCGGTAGATGGGGTAACAAGGGATGAAACGGGTATTCTTTTTTTTGAAGGGTTTGAGTCAAGGGTGGCTGAGAAGGTGAGGCTCTACAAGCGCTACTCGAGGGTTGGCTTGAGGTTGCTTTTTTCTTGTCATGTAAAAGAAACGCGGCTCAACTCTGGCAACTCGAGTGCTGTACTCGAGTACTCGGATGAGAGTGTCTGGCTGTGAGCCACTGGAAGGCTGGACCTGGGTTGAAACGGAGAGAATGTCAATTGCATCAAATCGCCTGTGCTCACTTACTATTACCGTAGTATACTATGCGAGTCCACACCACTCTAACCCTACCACCGTAAGAACTAGAATATACGGTAGGAAAAACGTTGGGGTTGCATTTTTTGGTAAGGTCTGGCTCTCTTTTATTTTATTTCTGTTTTAGGCTGGTCTGAGGGGGCCAGTTTTGGCTGTGAGCTCGCCCCCCCCATCTAAGAGAGGGAATTCCCGACGGCTTGACTTAACCTTATTTCATTCTTACGAGTATGATACTACGGTCAATCTACTTAAAGACGCTAGAGCCAGGTTTAATTATTCCTGTTCTTACGGCAGTCGACCAAGTACCTGGCGCTCTTACCTAGAGCATCCTATGCTGCGAATATCTAGGAACTTGTTTGACACTCTCCAAAAACCTTGAACTGTGTATTAAGTTGTCTACCGAAGTTCTTGCCACGTGTGAAAAGTGGGGTCGCTGGTACCTAGGGCTAAATCTTGGCTATCATGCGGCAATTTGAATTTTGAAAATTTCGACTGTGTGGATATCGATCTGGCTTCAGGCTCGGATGATCTGTCGGGGGGTGGAATACGTCGAGTGGTGGGGTCTAGATGACAGATGCCCGGAATTTGCTAGTCTGGTGATTGACTTTGGATACATAGGTTTGATGATGACGATGAGATTTTATTATTATGAACGAACCCTTCTACCTCTATGATACACAGGAAGTACTGCACAAAGTGAATTTTAATTAAAAATGGAGGTATCATAAAAGACGGCACGGAGATGTCTTAGAGACGAAACTACAAAATCTAACCGGTCCAACCGACATTGAAGCATCAATCACTGCCAAGCGGAGTAGATAGCATGAAATAATTCAAGAGAATCCCCATACCCGTGGCACATCATAAGAGCGAAGAACAAGAAAATGAGCGGGATTAATGTACGGGGGAAAAAATGAAAAAGCGAGCCAGGACAGATGGAAAGAAGAGGGGATGGGGCCGGGGGTGAGCGCAATTGTTCCGGTGAAAGCTGTTTGAGGGGAGAAGCTTGATCTGGGGGTGGCTCGCATAGGAGCGAACCAGAGATAGGTCCCTCAGGTGCAGGGTGATCGGCTGTATATGAAGCAATAGGTCCCGTTGGCGGGGTTGGATGGATTGCTTCTTTGCATGAAGCATTCTCATCGGCGACAGAGGCTGGCATTCGATCACGGTCCTCCGATGATTCGCAATTGAGAGCTGTGGAATCCGATAACAGCCTCACTATAACTTGTCGCCCCTTCAGGGTGGCATACGATAGGGGTTTTTGACCACTGGTATCAGGTAAGTCAGGGTTGACATCCCCGCGCCCCAGGAGCAGCTTCACTAGATCCTCCCGCCCCCACTCAGCAGCGAATGATAGCAGTGTTCGACCATTTCTATCCGGTAAATCGGGATTGATATCACCGCGTTCTAGAAGTAGGTTCACTACATCTAGGTATCTCCTCTAGGCAGCGGAGAACAAAGGCGTTCGACTATCATTATTAGATAAATTAGGATTGACTTCCGGGCGACCGAGAAGTAGCTTCACTACACCCGGAGCCCTCGTAATGACGGCATATAACAGTGGTGTCCGACCACCGCTATCCGGTGAATCGGGGTCGACATCCCCCAGTTTCAGAAGTAGCTTCGCTACTTGTCCCAGGCCATAAGTACCCGAAAACAGGGATTAAAGAAATATATGGCAAAACATCCGTGCGTGTCTGTGCCCCCATAGGAATGATCCCCCTCCATTTTCGGGTACTTATGGCCTGGGACAAGTACACCTTCCCCTCCTCTCTCGGCAGCGAACGACAGGGGTGTTCGGCCATTATTATCGGATGAATTGGGATCAACATCTCCCCGTTCCAGAAATAGTTTCACTGCATCTCCCTGTCCTCTCCCGGCAGCGAACGACAAGAGTGTTCGGCCATTGCCATCTGGTGAATTGGGATCAACATCCCCCCGTTTCAGAAGTAGCTTCACTATACCTTCCTGCCCCCTCTCAGCAGCGAACGACAGGGGTGTTCGGCCATTGCCGTCTGGTGAATTGGGATCGACAGTGCCCCGTTCAAGAAGTAGCTTCACTATAACTTCCTGTCCCCTCTCAGCAGCAAACGATAGGGGTGTTCGTCCATCGCCATCGGGTGAATTGGGATCAACATCCCCCCGTTCAAGAAGTAGTTTCGTTATAACTTCCTGTCCCCTCTCAGCAGCGAATGATAGGGGTGTTCGGCCATTATTATCGGATGAATTGGGATCAATGTCACCCCGTTCCAGAAGTAGTTTCGTTATACCTTCACTCCCTTTTTCGGCAACGAACGATAGGAGTGTTCGGCCATTGTTATCTGGTGAGTTGTGATCAATGTTCCCCCGTTCCAGAAACAGCTTCATTACACCTTCATGTCTTGAGGCTGACGAGTATGGGCTCCTGAAATCGTCGGACTCCCGAAATCGCTCGACAGCAAATGAAAATGGTACTCGGCCATTATTATCGGATGCATTGGGATCGATATCACCCCGTGCAAGAAGTAGTTTCACTAATGCTGCCTGCCCCCTCTCAGCAGCGAATGATAGGGGTGTTCGTCCAATATTATCGGATGAATTGGGATCAATGTCACCCCGTTCCAAGTAGTTTCGCTATACCTTCACTCCCTCTTTCGGCAGCGAACGATAGGAGTGTTCGGCCATTGCTATCTGGTCGGTGAGGATCAGTGTTCCCCCGTTCTAGAAGCAGCTTCATTACACCTTCATGTCTTGAGGCTGACGAGGATGGGCTCCTGAAATCGTTGCACTCCCGAAATCGCTCGATAGCAAATGAAAAGGGTGCTCGGCCATTATTATCGGATGCATTGGGATCGACATCACCCCGTTCAAGAAGTAGCTTCACTATACCTTCCTGCCCCCTCTCGGCAGCGAACGATAGGGGTGTTCGGCCATTGCCATCTGGTGAATTGGGATCGACATCACCCCGTGTTAGAAGTAGCTTAACTATGCTTTCCTGCCCCCTCGCAGCAGCGAACGATAAGGGTGTTCGGCCATTGCCATCTGGTGAATTGGGGTCAACATCCCCGCGTTCTAGAAGCAAATTCACTAAAGCTTCCTGTCCCTGCTCAGCAGCGAACGATAGGAGTGTTCGGCAACTGCTATCTGGTGAACTGGGATCAATGTTCCCCCGTTCCAGAAGCAGTTTCATTACACCTTCATGTCTTGAGGCTGGCGAGGATAGGCCCCTGAAACTGTTGGACTCCCGAAATCGCGCGAGAGCAAATGAAAAGGGTGTTAGGCCATAATTATCGGATGCATTGGGACCGACATCACCCCGTTCAAGAAGTAGCTTCACTATACCTTCCTGCCCCCTCGCAGCAGCGAACGATAAGGGTGTTTGGCCATCATAATCGGATGTATTGGGATAAACATCCCCCGTTGTAGAAGTAGCTTCACCAAAGCTTCCCGTCCCCACTCAGCGGCGAACGACAGGAGTGTTCTGCCAGAGATACCCGGTGGATTGGGATCAACGCCCCCTCGTTCTAGAAGTAGCTTTACCACACCTTCATGTCCCACGGCTGACGAGAATGTGCTGCGGGTATGCGCTTTGGGCCCCAGAAATGGGCCGACAGCAAACAATAAGGGTGTTCGGCCATTATTATCGGATGAATTGGGATCGACATCTCCCTGTTGCAGAAGTAGCTTCACAACACTTTCTCGTCCCTCCCCCGCAGCGAACGATATGGGTGTCCGACCACCCCTATCCACTGAATCTGGATTGACATCCCCACGTTTCAGAAGCAGCTTAACTGCGTCTTCATTCCCGAGCTCTGCAGCAAATGAAAATACTGTGCGACCGTCTTCCATAATCGTGTCGGGTTCGATATCCTCCTGTTCTAGAAATAGCTCCACCATCCCCCTCTTCTTGTATAGTACAGCCCACATTAATGGTGTTCGGCTCCTAAAATCGCACCAATTCACTTGCCATCTTTTCATCTCCAGCATAGCAAGGTTTCTTTTGAGCCGCAAGTTTACTTTGAGCCGCAGCCTTGGCACGAGTGGCTGTTTAACACCACACCGGATGGGTCTCTCCTCCGAAATTGTATGGTAGGCCGGCGAGTGGGGGTAAAGTGCCGCGCACTGGATTCTCTAACCCGTTTCCAAGCTCGATATATTAAAGTTATTGTGTTTTTGTAACATCTCTGGGTTGGATTAGGACTACACCTAATATCGTACTAGAGATGCTCTCACCATGATTTTGCTAACTCGGAGCCTGTGCTTATTCACGGAAGATGTATAAAATAATAATACGAAAAAAGCTTATAACATACGTGTATAGGATCTAACTCACACCACACCGGCACCCTTGCCCCCCTGTTGATGGGACTGGCACGATTAGCCTGACGTATTCCACGGCATACGAACCATCTGCGGATCTGGGAGGTAGAATTGAACCCTAGCCGGAATTGTAAGAGTGGCTATTATTTGGGACTCGCTATACGGTGGAATAGGTTGTGTAAAACATAGTGCCCAAGTTAGGGTTAGGGGTTTGTAGGATAAACAGTGGGGGGTTGCATTGGCAGTATGGCGATCTACGGGAAGAGCCGCCGGTAGTGGCTTTGCGGCATGGGGAGGAATTGCGCAGAGGGGGTAAACCGATTGCTTGTACTGTAAGTATTGGACGCGCTGTTTCAAGCTCAGCATCTACTCCTCCCTAATTCAGTGTTCTCAACGGTCCGGGGCCCCCGTAGGGCCCGACGGGGGGACTGCCAAGAGCCCTGGACCAGACGGGACGGCAAAATGCGGTCCACACCCGTCCTGGAAACCTCAGGACGGCCGTCTTTGTGGCGGACGGCGGGCCCTGCAAGGTAAGACATTTTTAGCG